>Ga0207909_1000020_pt1 | contig 65038 bp, 45 predicted proteins | sample LakMenEpi05May10_FD_150672 | JGI IMG/M metagenome (GOLD analysis project Ga0207909, IMG submission 150672) | Freshwater microbial communities from Lake Mendota, WI - 05MAY2010 deep hole epilimnion (SPAdes) | ecosystem: Environmental > Aquatic > Freshwater > Lake > Epilimnion/Euphotic zone ...
CATGTCAACAAAGAGATTGTCTATGCAACATTTGACAACCACATGTATGGCGACCACAATACCTATGCAGCCAAATCCACAGATGGAGGAAAAACATGGAAAGCATTTTCCAGCAATGAATTCAGCGGCTTTGCCCACAAAATCATCGAAGACCCCGTCAATCCAAACCTGCTGTTTCTTGGAACAGAAATGGGACTCTTTGCCAGCCTGAATGCAGGTAAAGACTGGTTCAGGATGAAAAACAACATCCCCTGGTATGCATTGGTGCGCGACATAAAGATCCATCCCACCACCAATGACCTGATCATCGCTACCCATGGAAGGGGTATCATGGTGGTGGATGATATTTCTGCTATGCGCGGACTCACCAATGAGATCCTTGCAAAAGATGTTCATCTTTTTGAAACAGGCAACATCACGCTTTCTACAGGAAGTTTTGGCAATGGTGGTTTCCCAAGCACCGGAGGTTGGGTTGCACCGAATGCACCATCCATCAAACCCTTCCAATATTATTTTAAGGACAGGATCAATTCGGGCACCATCAAGCTTGAGATACACGATGCAGACGGCAAGCTGGTACAGTCCATCCCAGGAACCAACAGAAAAGGAGTAAACCGAGTGACCTGGGGTCAACGGATTGCACCACCCAAGACTGCCACAGGTGCCACCAAGCCTGACAATGGCGGGGCCATCGCACCACAGGTACTGCCTGGCAATTATACAGTAACATTGAAAGTTGGAAAGGATGAGTACAAACAGCCCTTCCGTTTGGTACATGAAGAAAGTTCAAGCTTTAGCCTGACAGAAAGAAAGGCGCAGTATGCCGCTGCCATGAAATTGTATACTCTTCATACATCGCTGGCATCCATAGTTGCAGGCATTGCAGACAAGCAAAAAACCTACAAAGAAGATGTTGCAAAATTGAAAAACAAAAAATCAAATGCCCTTGGAAATGACTACCTGACCGCATTGGAGACCCTGAGGGCCACCCTGATTCCTACCAAGCAAACTTCCATGTTTGCTGATGAAACAAGGCTGAGGGAAGACATCACCCAAGTGTACCAGGCGATTTGTTTCAATGAGGCTGGGCCCAGTAACCTTCAACTGGAGAGCATCAAGACCCTTTCATCCAGGGTAGAAGCGGCTGAAAAAAAGGCAATGGAAATCAATGCCCAATATGAGGCCAACGTCAAAAAAGCAATAGAAAAAGAAAAAGCAAAATAACAACCGCGGGTATCGCTGGGGTAAAAACAACAACCGTTTTTACCCCAGCCACTCAGGTGGCCAAGGCATAAGGTTTGGTAAGATGAGTCTATCCGCTTAAATGAAACTTGGTTAGAGTTTAACCACTTCCCCTGTTCTTACACTTTCATCACAGGCAAAAGCAATGCGCAAGCTGTTGACGGCATCTTCAACATGATCCGTCAGGTCAATATCCTCCTGAATGGCCTTCAGAAAATAGGCTTGTTCGCGGTTGCAGAGTTCCTGGTGGTCTGGCTCGTCTGTAAGATCTATCCAATCATCTTTACGAACAAAGGCATTATTTTCATCGATGGAAGCATGGTGCCAACGCAGTGATTCTGTTTTGGTATGGGCTTCTACTGAATCTGATTTGCCTGCAGCCCCAGCATCTTTGGCTACAATGGAAACAGATCCTTCAGGTCCAATCACATCCTTGACAAAAAATGCAGTTTCGCTGATCATAGGCCCCCAACCAGCTTCATACCAGCCCACAGATCCGTCCTCAAACCTGATCTGCAACTGTCCATAATTATAATTTCCTTCAGGAATATCATTGGTCAACCTTGCGCCAATCGCCGAAACCTGCACAGGCCTGGACCTTACCATCTGGCACATGACATCAATATAATGCACACCACAGTCAACGATCGGGCTGAGGCTTTTCATGAGGTTCCTGTGCACATCCCACATGTAACCATGGCTTTGCTGGTTCAGGTTCATCCGCATCACCAATGGCTTCCCAAGTTGCTGAGCGATTTCAATGAATTTTATCCAAGAGGGATGATGGCGGAGGATATATCCAACGACCAGTTTTTTTCCTGCTTTTTTTGCGGCGGCGGCCACCCTTTCAGCACCAGCCACCGAATCGGCAATTGGTTTCTCCATGAACACATGGCATCCTTTTTCAAAAGCCATTACAGCAAATGCTTCATGGGTATCAGGATAGGTTGAAATGCAAACTGCGTCTGGCGCTGTCTCATTCAAAGCTTCTGCATAAGCACTGAAAAGCAGGTGACCACCCCCCAGTTTTTCATTCAGCAATTCCTTGCTTTTACCAGTAGAAACAATGCCACAAATGCTTACACCAGGCATCTGGTGAAAGGCCAGGGCATGGGAAGCACCCATGTTGCCGCAACCGACAATGAGCACACGAAGGGTATCAGTATTATTCTTCATCGTGTATGATGCGTTTGAGTTTTAAACTTTTGACAGGAGCAACCACCAATGGAAACTTCTCCACCGTTACATTGCTGGCATCCAGGCTAAAGCCTTTTTCTTCTGAAAGGGAAACTTCCTTGAGCCAGAAATACAGTTTCATCACAACCCTTTCCCAGAAAGGCAACTCATTGTCCTGGCTGAGGAATTTTTCCATCACGATGAACTCAAAATCACCGGCAATGTTATTGCGCTGAAGGCTTTCATACCTGGAGGTAATGTTTACTTCCTTGTTGGACACCATGTCTTCTACTACTTTCCTAAACATAAGGTTGATCTTGGGTTGTACGCGGAAACCCAATCTGAATTCAACCCGTATCACTTCATTGGGAATAATGGTCTGCACTTCATACTCACAGGTATAGGGATCGTCCATTGTGTCGACGTGAACAAACCAATAGATGTCTGCCCGCTTGGGTTTTTTATTCAGGATGGAGTGAATGATCTTGTATTCAATCTCTTTGGGATTGTTGGCACTGCTGAGGTAAACCAGGTGGGTTGCATATTTATTGATGGACTGGTCATTGCTGAGCTCTTGCAGAACGGGTAGATAATTGTCCAGCCGTGCAAATTCTACGTAACGGTTTTTGATCTTTCTTGATTTAAACCAGACATACATGACGAGCGCAAAAATACCTCCCAATACAAAAGTAGCAAAGCCACCATGAGGGAACTTTTCCAGATTCGCAACCAGAAAACTGAATTCAATGATAGAATAAACCCCGAGGTACAGGTAAATCCAAATTTGATTTACCCTTCTCAGTACAAGAAAGTTGGCAAATAAAATAGATGTTGCAAACATACACAACGTGATAGCCAATCCATAGGCTGCTTCCATGTTGCTGGATGACCTGAAATACATCACGATACAGCAACAACCTACAAATAAAATTCCATTGATAGCTGGAATGAAAAGCTGCCCACGCTCTTCGGTTGGATAACTGATGCGAAACTTAGGCCACAAGTTAAGCCTCATGGCTACACTCACCAATGTGAATGAGCCGCTGATCATGGCCTGACTGGCTACAATTGCGGCAGCAGTGGCAATGATGATACCGAACAACAAAAATGCATCAGGCATCATCGCGTAAAAAGGATTCCTCAGCAATTCAGCATTGGGATGAAGTGAAATAAATTCAACATCCTTTATCAGTGAAGCGTTTGCAAAGATCTTTCCTTGCTGACCGAGTAGAAAAGCACCTTGTCCAAGGTAGTTCAATATCAGGGCTATTTTTACCCAAATCCAGGTAATGCGGATATTTTGCCTGCCACAATGCCCAAGATCAGAATACAAGGCTTCCGCACCTGTTGTACAAAGAAAAACAGCTCCCAAAAGCCAAAATCCTTTAGGATAATTTATCAATAGATTGATGGCATAACTTGGATTGAATGCCTTGAAAATACTCCAGTCAGCAGTAATATTATAGACGCCCAGTACCGCAAGCATGGCAAACCAAATGAACATGATTGGGCCAAACAACTTGCCGATAGAGGCCGTACCAAATTGCTGCATGAAAAAAAGAAAGGCCAGTATGCCCAAAACAATATAAACAATCTGCATCTCAGAGATGGCAGCAAACCTGGGCAGCTGTGCCAAACCCTCGATAGCTGAAGTGACGGAGATGGGGGGGGTGATGATACCCTCAGACAGCAATGCAGCACCGCCAACCATTGCCGGAACAACCAGCCACTTTTTCCGCCGGCGCACAAGGGTATACAGCGAGAAAATACCTCCCTCACCCCTGTTGTCGGCCTGGAGTGTCAAAATCACATATTTCACCGTTGTCTGCAATGTCAGGGTCCAGATGATACAGGAGATTCCTCCCAAGATCAGGTCTTCACTGATAACACGTCCGTTGATGATTGCACTGAAAACGTAAAGAGGGGATGTTCCGATGTCTCCGTAAATGATCCCTAAGGCGATCAGTAACCCCGCGCCGGTTACCTTGTTAAGCTGTTTACTCACTGTAAAAAGATGTGTTGATTGCCATATGGCATTTCAAAGGTATAGCGAATATTTGTTTCTTTTAACAAAGGTTGACCTAATTTTATACTGAAAGCAAAGACAATGAAACATATCATCATATTTCTCCTCAGCTGCCTGCTCCACTTAGGATCCTTTGCACAACAGATTGATTATTCTGAAGTTGACAAAGACGATTACCGGGAAATGAATTTTGAAATCATCGGCAAAATGGGCAGCAACATCAATGTCTACAAAAATTTCAAAAATCGGCACGACATCTCGGTCTATGACATGGAGATGAAACTCAAAAACAGGGTCCGGCTTGAATTCTTGCCTGACAGGGTCCTCAATGTTGATTTCATTGCGTACAATGATTTTGCCTACATGATTTACCAGTACCAGCGGAGGAATGTGATGCACTGTTCAATGGTCAAGATCAATGCAGATGGAAAGCTCATGACAGACCCTGTAGACCTTGATACTTCCATCATGATGGGCTTGATGGACAACAAGGTTTATTCGATGATCAGCAGCGACGACAAGAAACAGATTGTCATCTTCAAGATCAAGCGCCCGAATGAAAAGAATTACCTCATCACCTCACTGCTCTACGACAACAAGATGCAGCTGAAAAAGAAAAGCAATTTTGGACTCAGGGTGAACGATCGCGAAGGCTCCTTCACTGATTTTCTGGTGGACAATGACGGAGATTTCATTTTTGGCAGAAGCGCCAGAACCGGAGGAAGAGAATACATCAACAAAATCGACCTGATTTTCAAGCGTGCCCTCAGCGATTCCATAAAAATTGTACCTGTAGTGCTCAAGGAAAAAACCCTTGATGAAGTGAAATTGAAGTTTGACAATTTCAATAAAAGAATCATCATGACTTCCTTCTTCTACAAACAAAAACGGGGAAACATCGATGGTTTGTACTCACTGGTTTGGGACAAGAAAACGGAGGCAGTGGCTTCTGAAACAGATTTTGTCTTCAATGACAGCGTCCGGATAGATGCCAAAAGCGAAACCGGGGCCATGAAAACCGCGTTTAACGACCATTTCATCCGCCACGTTATCCCTGTGCAGGACGGAGGATACGCAGTGGTTTCTGAACTATACTATTCCTCTTCCAAGAACAACGCCTGGAACAGGTACGATTACCTGTATGGTGGTGGCTTTTATTCGCCTTTTGACATGTGGTATTCATCTCCCATGAGCAGGATGTACAATTACGGATTTTATGACCCCTTCAACAGGTTCGGGCAACAGAACAATTATGTTCGGCATGTGTCGGAAAACATCATGGTATTCTTTTTCAACGCAGACGGGAAGTTGCGCTGGAGCAATACTGTCAGGAAAAACCAATATGACGACAACTCAGACTCATTCATCTCCTACCAGCTTTTCAATACTGGCAATGACCTGCGCTTTCTTTTCAACCAGAAAGAAAAACGAGAGCTGTTGCTGAACTCAGCCACAATAGATGCAGAAGGAAAAATAAAACGACAACCTACTTTGAAGAACCTCAACAGGGATTATGAATTCATGCCTAAATTCGGAAAACAGGTTGGTCTCAGACAAATTATCATGCCCTGCATGTACAAGAACTATATTTGCTTTGCAAAGGTAGAATTTTGATCAAGCAACGTGATAGGAATTTTTAAGCATAACAACCCCCTTTCCCTGCTGCTGCTGGGTTTGCTGGCCCTCTTGCCGGCAATTACCATCGACGCAACGGTGAATGCTGCAGTGCCCGCAGCCACAACTGCCATTTTCAAAGCATTGTCTGCATACCTGTCTTTTCTTGACAGATCCAACGGCATGCTGGGAAAAATAATTTGCACAGCATTATTGCTGGCGGAAGCACTAATCTTCAATAAGATCATTGCAGACCACAAGCTCATGGAAAAGGCAGGCTTTATTCCTGCCATGTCTTTCTTGCTGCTCAACGCCCTGCTGCCTTTTCATACAACCCCGATTTTTTTGGTGCTGAATGGAATGGTGCTCATTGTTTTCAAGCTGCTCATCACAATGTATAAGGAGAGCAATGCCAACAACAAACTGCTGTTGACAGGTTTTATTGTTGGTTGTATGGCATCAATGAATACAGGCTTTTTGATGCTGTTTTGCTGGATTACCATTGGTATCATGATCATGCGGCCTGCCTCAATCAGGGAATGGCTGCTCGCCACTACAGGTTTTATCCTGCCCTTCTATTTCATTTTATCCGGCTTGTACCTGCTTGACAACCTGAATGTATCAATGGTTTTCCCTCCTGTTTCACTGGATTTTACACTGCCATCGCTGAACCCTTTAGCATGGACCAAAACCAGCCTGTTTTTACTCCTGCCTTGGATCGGAATGTTTTCTTACAATATACAAATTGGTAAAATGATGATCCAGGCCAGAAAAGCATACCTCATCATGCTGATCCTTATCCTGGCCACCCTTGTGATCTGCTTGTTTTCCATCAAGGATATTTCAACAACACTAACATTAATGCTTGTGCCTGCGGCATTGCTGTTTTCGCCGTTGTTTCTTGCCTTCAAGAAAAATTTTATCCCCAATTTAATCTTTCTGACGCTGATAATTCTTTCAATGCTGCGTTAAAATTGAAACTGCAGGAAACACATTGGATTAAAGGTCATAAATTTGTATAAATTGTAATCCAATGAAATTTGGTGTCGTTGTATTTCCTGGGTCCAATTGCGACCGTGACATGATAAGTGCTTTAAGGGATGACCTTGGTCAGGAAGTGGTTGAGCTCTGGCACAAAGACAATGATCTTTCAGCTTTTTCGACTGAAGATTGCATTGTGTTGCCAGGGGGATTCTCCTATGGTGATTACCTCCGTTGTGGAGCCATTGCCCGTTTCAGCCCGATGATGCAAGAGACCATTGCCTTTGCCAAGCGTGGCGGAAAAGTGCTTGGTGTATGCAATGGATTTCAGATCCTTTGTGAATCAGGCCTGCTGCCGGGTGTTTTGCTCAAAAACGCCAACCAGCAGTTCATTTGCAAGAATGTTCATATCATAGGAAAAGAGAACAGGGCGCTTAAGATTCCCATCGCCCACGGCGAAGGACGTTTCCAGGCCGATGAAGCCACCATCCAATCCATCATGGATAACGATCAGGTCATTTACCGGTACTGTGATGAAAATGGCAGCATCAGGCCCGAAGCCAACCCAAACGGTACGCTGCATAACATTGCAGGAATTTGCAACAAGGAAAGGAATGTATTTGGCATGATGCCACACCCCGAAAGGGCCTGTTCTAGCAAAATTGGCAACACCGATGGAGTCAGTGTTTTCAATACCCTTCTGCTTCAGCATGTCAAAGATGCTGTAACCGCCTAAACAATACCAGATGAAAAAATATATTTCCTTTTTATCCGTCCTTTTTTTGGCCCTCTCTTTTTCAGGTTTTGCCCAAATGGGATCTGCAAAACAGGTAAGCTGGACTTATGCTTCCAAAAAAGTTGGTGACAAACGCTATGAAGTGAGCATGACTGCAACAATTGCAGGCAATTACCACCTCTACGCGCAGGTTGCCGGGGTGGAAGGCCCAGTTCCAACCACCATCACATTCACGCCCAACCCCTTGTTGACAGTGGATGGCAAGCCTATGGAGCAGGGAAAGAAAATCACCAAGATGGAAGAAGCCTGGGATGGCAAGGTGAACTTCTATGAAAAGACCGTAACCTTCGTACAGGTGGTCAATGCAAAGACAAAAGCAAAAACAAGCCTCAATGGCAAAATAGAATTCATGGTCTGTAATGATGAACTCTGTCTGCCGCCGGCTGAGGTTCCCTTTAAGATTGCCATTGGCGGTTAGAAACCAATTTTTATGAAAAAAACAGTCCTCCTGGGGTTGCTGTTCTCCCTGTTTTTTGTACAGTTTTCAACTGCACAGGAAACCATACAAGCCATTGAATGGAAAGCCGTTTCCAAGAAGACTGCCAATAAAAAATATCAGCTGGTCTTCTCTACTGAAAACAAAAACAACTGGGAGATCTACGCCCCGGATGTCAATTTTGATGGCATCCCCTCAGGTGGATTGATCCTGCCCGATTCAGCGATCATCACTGTACAACCCCTGAAAGCTGCCTCAACAGGTGAAACAGTAAAGAGCACACTCTTTGAGGGACAGTCTTTTGAAGTATTCAAGAAAAATGCCCAATTTGTTGCTGAAATTGAATTCCCATCTACTGTACCAGCCAACCTTCAGGTAACCCTGAATTATTCCTACGGAAAGGATGATTCTTTTTTTCCAGGCGAAGCAGCATCCTTTGAGGTTGCATTGGAAGGTGGCGCAGCGGCCAAAACCAGGATCCTGATTCCGGGGCTGGACCCCAATAAACCCCTCCAGGACTGCGGTGCTCCAGCGTCAAAAGAGGACAACAGCCTGCTCACCATTTTCCTGCTGGGATTCCTAGGAGGACTTTTTGCCTTGCTCACCCCCTGTGTTTTCCCGATGGTCCCCCTGACTGTATCCTACTTCACCAAACATGGCGGAGACAAAAAAAAGGGCAAACGCCTGGCCATTGTATACGGATTGTTCATCTTTTTAATCTACGTGTCCTTCAGCATTCCATTTCACCTCATTGGCAATGTGAATCCGGCCATTTACAATGACATCGCAACGAATGTTTACCTGAACACCGCTTTCTTTGCCATCTTCATCTTTTTTGCCATTTCTTTTTTCGGCTATTTTGAAATTACACTTCCCGGAAACCTGGCCAATTCTGCCAATGCAAAACAAGGCTCCGGACTGGCTGGTGTATTTTTCATGGCACTCACCTTGGCCATCGTATCCTTCTCCTGTACAGGACCCATTCTTGGAACGCTGCTGGTGGGTACTGCAACGCAGGGAGCATGGCCCTTGACCGCAGGTTTGGCAGGATTTGGCGTAGCACTGGGCCTTCCATTTGCCTTGTTTGCGCTTTTCCCACAATGGTTGAATACCTTGCCCAAGAGTGGCAGCTGGTTGAATACTGTAAAAGTAGTCTTGGGCTTCATTGAACTTGCCTTGGCCTTGAAATTCCTTTCCAACGCGGATCTGGTGGCCCACTGGTCTATCATCAAAAGAGAGGTATTCTTTGGCATCTGGATCCTCATTTTCCTCTCCCTTTTTGCCTACCTCATGGGATGGATCAGGTTCCCCCACGACAGCAAAGGAGAAAAAATTTCCCTTTCCAGAAAATTATTTGCTTTTGCTGTATTGGCTTTTACCCTTTACATAGCGCCCGGTGTCACCAATACAAAATGGGCCAACATCAGCCTGGTCAGCGGCTTTCCGCCACCCATTTGCTATAGCATTTACAATGAGCCGGTAAACTGCGACGAGCCCCTAAAAGATTATGAAGAAGCACTGGCGCTTGCAAAAAAACAAAACAAGCCCTTATTGATAGACTTCACTGGTTGGGCCTGTGTCAATTGCAGGAAGATGGAAGAAAATGTGTGGACAAAAGCTGAAGTACAGGAGTTGATGGAAAAATATGTGCTGGTTTCTTTGTACGTGGATGACAAACAAGTACTGCCTGCAGAGCAGCAAATGGTCTACACCACAAAAACAGGCGCAACCGTCAATATCAAAACAGTTGGCAACAAATGGAGTCAATTCCAGACAGAAAATTTCAATGCTACCTCGCAGCCCTGGTATGTGGCCATTTCTCCTGACGAAACATTGCTGACAGCTCCTGTAGGCTATACCCCTGATGCATCAGCCTATGTAAGCTGGCTGAAATGTGGGCTGGATGCCTTCTCCGGTGCTACAAAATAAGAGAGGGACCGAAAACGGTCCCTCGTACTGCTTATGAGAAAAACTATCTTTTAGATTGTCACCTGGTACTCAACCATTAATTTTCTGAGGTTGATCAACCCGTAACGCATTCTTCCGAGTGCTGTATTGATGCTGCAATTGGTCTTGTCTGCAATTTCTTTGAAGCTGAGGTTGGCGAAATGCCTGAGCACAATTACTTCCCTTTGGTCTTGTGGAAGCATGTCGAGCATTTGGCGGACACGTTCATGGCTTTGGGTTCTCATGATAACCCCTTCAACACCTTCCTCAGAAAGGTTGAGGTTCTCAAAAATATCATGATCGTCATTGCTGTGTACAATTGGCGTCCTCTTCACTCTCCTGAAATGATCCACACAGAGGTTGTGTGCAATCCTCAACGCCCATGGGAGGAATTTGCCCTCGTCGGTATAGCTTCCAGAACGAAGGGTATCAATGATCTTGATAAATACCTCCTGGAAGATGTCTTCAGCCAGGCTCCTGTCTTTGACAAGGATGACGATGGAAGTGAAGATTCTGTCCTTGTGTTTTTTGATCAACTCTTCCAAGGCAATGGAATCGCCGTTAACAAAAAGCGTAATCAGTTGTTGGTCAGTTAGGTTAATTGAGGATCTCATAGAGTGGTTTTTGTTTTCTTGGATTGGGTTGGATGATATCTTTTCGTTAGTATCATACGTCAAAGCTATAACTATCTGACTGCCATCAAAATTTTGAGCAATCTAATTTAGTCAATTACGTATTTACGTGTAAGCAACATAAGCGTATAAATGTCAATGCCCTGTTAAATGCGGGGAAAAGTACTCGACCCAATGAAGCAACTTTAATTTTATATTTGTAATTCATTATGCCAAAACCCGCAACAGCAAAGGAAAAGAAGAGACCAGGAAAAACGATCTTGCCCAGCGACTCGATTCATATCCAGGGAGCACGCATGCACAATCTACGGAATGTTTACGTAGAAATACCAAGGAATAAGCTCATTGTGGTAACAGGCGTTTCCGGATCCGGTAAATCATCCCTTACCATAGACACCCTGTTTGCAGAGGGTCAAAGAAGGTATGCAGAGAGCCTGAGCGCCTATGCAAGGCAATTCATGATGCGCATGGACAAGCCAGATGTTGATCATATTGCTGGACTCTGCCCTGCTGTTGCCATTGAGCAAAAAGTAATCACCAGAACACCCCGTTCTACCGTGGGCAGCATGACAGAAATTTATGATTACATGCGATTGCTTTTTGCCAGGGTAGGAAAAACATACTCCCCCATTTCCGGCAATGAGGTTAAAAAAGATGATGTACGGGATGTGCTGGATTTCATCAAAAAATGCAAGGCTGGAGACAAACTTTATTTGCTTTCGCCATTCCCAATAGGAAGCAAGAGAAAACCCGCGGAGGAATTGGGGATTTTGATGCAGAAAGGATTTTCAAGGCTGTATGACAATAGCGCTGGAGAGATCCTGCAGTTGGAGGAATTGCTGGAAGAAAAAAAATGGAAGCCTACCCGTGAAACCTATTTGTTGATTGACCGTTTCGTGGCCAAGGATTTTGATGAAGATGAAGAGAACCGGATCCTGGACTCCTTGTCACTGGCCTTTTATGAAGGCGAGGGTGCGCTTTACATCAAAAAAAACGACAAGGACCCCCATCGGTTTTCCAACCTTTTTGAACTGGATGGAATGCGTTTTGAAGAACCAGTTCCCAATCTTTTTTCCTTCAACAATCCTTATGGGGCCTGCCCGCTCTGTGAAGGCTATTCCCAGATCCTGGGCATTGATCCAGACCTTGTGATTCCCGATCACCGTTTGAGTGTTTTTGACGGTGCTGTGGCCCCCTGGAAGGGAGAGAAAATGAACTGGTGGAGAGAACAATTCATCAAAACATCAAAACAATTTGATTTCCCAGTGCACCGGCCCTATGCCGATCTTACCCAGGCACAGAAAGACCTTTTGTGGAAGGGAAGCAAACCCGCCTTGGGCATCAACCAGTTTTTCAAGGAAGTAGAAGAAAATCTATACAAAGTACAGTTCAGGGTCCTGCTTTCAAGATACCGGGGCAGAACCTTGTGCACGTCTTGTGAAGGTTACCGCCTCCGAAAAGATGCCCTGTATGTAAAAGTCAACAACAGGCATATCGGTGAACTCTGCAGGATGCCTGTCAGAGACCTGGCCAATTGGTTCAAGGCGCTTAAACTTTCTGCTTACCAGGAAACCATTGCCAAAAGGATCCTGATTGAAATCAACCAGCGTGTGGACACGATGCTGGATGTTGGACTGGGTTATCTTTCCCTCGAAAGATTGGCCAATAGCCTCAGTGGAGGAGAAAGCCAGCGCATTCAATTGACGCGTTGCCTTGGGAGCAACCTCACCAATTCGCTCTATATCCTGGATGAACCCTCCATAGGCCTTCACAGCAGGGATACAGAACGCCTGATCAAGGTATTGAAGAACCTCCGAGACCTGGACAATACGGTAGTGGTGGTGGAGCACGACGAGCTGATGATGCGCGAAGCAGATCATATCATTGACATGGGCCCACTGGCCAGCCATCAGGGTGGAGAAGTGGTGGCAGAAGGCAACTACAAGGAACTGATTAAATCACCTAAAAGCCTGACCGCTGCATACCTGAGGGGCGATATGGCGATTGAGGCACCTGAGCAGATTCGTCCCTGGAAAAATTATATCCGCATTGAAGATGCGCATGAAAACAACCTGAAACATCTTGATGTGGATTTTCCATTGGGCATATTCACGGTGGTGAGTGGCGTGAGTGGAAGCGGGAAAACAACATTGGTGAAAAGGATTCTGTTTCCTGCAATGGAAAAAATAATCTGTGGGGTATCAGACCGACCAGGCGCGCACAAACAAATTTCAGGCAACCCTGACATGATTAAGCAAGTGGAGATGATTGATCAGAATCCTATTGGCAAATCATCACGCAGTAACCCTGTTACCTATATCAAGGCCTGGGATGGCGTGCGGGACCTCTATTCCGATCAGCCGCTGAGTAAAATCAGGGGATATCTCCCCAAGCATTTTTCCTTCAATGTAGACGGAGGACGTTGCGATGCCTGTAAAGGCGAGGGAGAACAAACTGTCGAAATGCAGTTCCTGGCGGATGTCCACCTGACCTGTGAAAGTTGCGGAGGGAAAAAATTCAAGGAAGAAGTTTTGGAGGTACAGTACAAGGGAAAAAATATCTATGCTGTGCTTGAATTGAGTGTAGACGAAGCAATCGAATTTTTCAAAGATGAAAAAGACATTGCAGGAAAATTGAAACCCCTGAGCGATGTAGGGCTTGGATATGTGAAGCTGGGTCAATCCAGCGGTACACTTTCTGGCGGAGAAGCACAACGTGTCAAGCTGGCGAGCTTTCTGGGCAGAGGCAAAGGGCATCAGGATAAAATCATGTTCATTTTTGATGAACCCACTACAGGCCTGCATTTCCATGACATCAAAAAACTATTGACTTCGTTCAATGCCTTGGTAGACCAGGGCCATACCATCATCGTGATTGAACACAATACCGATGTGATCAAGTCTGCAGATTGGGCCATTGAACTAGGACCTGAAGCGGGAGATGAAGGAGGTACACTTGTTTATGCAGGCCCTCCTGCAGGACTTAAAAAATGCAAGAAAAGCAGGACGGCACCTTTTCTTTAATCCCCTGCTGGACAGGAGGGGTGCCGAGACAAATGAACGAAGTGAATCGGCTCGGCGGGGTGGTGGAATCTTTAAAACTTAACAAAGTTTTTTTGTAATTTAACAGCATAGTTAACCCAAACAAAGAACCATGAACAATTCCAGAAGAAGTTTCATTCGCAACACTGCATTGGCAGCCGCAGGCGTATCCCTGTTCCAGCAGAATATTTTTGCAGCAGTAAAAAAGGGAGAGCTCACCGGCATCCAGCTCTATTCTGTTAGAGCAGCCATGAAGGCAGACCCACTGGGCACCCTGAAACAACTCTCTGACATGGGATACAGGCATGTAGAGCATGCCAACTATGCCAACAGGAAATTCTATGGATGGAGCGTCTCCGAGTTCAAAAAAATATTGAACGGCTTTGGGATGAGCATGCCAAGCGGCCATACTGTATTGGATGCCAAGCATTGGGATGCCTCCAAAAAAGACTTCACCAATGAATGGAAATACACCGTAGAAGATGCAGCTGCCATGGGGCAATCATTTGTGATCAGCCCATGGCTGGAAGAAAGCAAAAGAAAATCAATGGGTGACTTGAAATCATTCATGGAAATCTTCAACCGTTCTGGCGAGCTCTGCAAAAAGTTCGGCATGAAATTCGGTTACCACAACCACGATTTTGAGTTCAGCGAAAAAGTAGAAGGCAAGGTGCTTTTCGATATCATCCTCGCAGAGACGGATCCTAATTTGGTGATGCAACAGCTCGATATCGGCAACATGCTCAACGGAGGGGGCAAGGCACTTGAGGTCATGCAACAATATCCCGGCAGGTTTGAATCAATGCATGTAAAAGATGAGATCAAGGCAACAGAAGGACATGAGCCTTTTGAGTCTACGATTCTGGGCAAGGGTGTTGTTCCGATCAAAGCAATCATTGATCTTGGCAGGGCTTCAGGAACAAAACATTTTATCATCGAACAGGAATCTTATCAAGGCAAAACCCCGATGGAATGCGCAGAAGAGGACATCAACATCATGAAGAAATGGGGATATAAATAACAATGAAAGCCAGGCAAAACGCCTGGCTTTTTATTTTTCGAAAGGTTTTGACAATATTGAGACAGGGGTTGGAGCAAATCATCCTGCATTGTCTTATCATCGTTAAACATGGGACTGAAAAATATCAAGGCCAAGATCCTGAAAAAAATCAAACGCGGATTTGGACCAGGATTGGTGACCGGGGCCAGTGATGATGACCCTTCCGGTATTGCCACTTATTCGCAGGCAGGAGCCATGTTCGGATTGGCTGCATTGTGGACAGCAGTATTTACTTTTCCGCTGATGGCCGCCTTGCAGGAAATGTGTGCAAGGATTGGGCTGGTTACCAACAAAGGCTTGATTGGAACCATCAAATTGTTCTATCCCAAATGGCTTGTACTGCTTATTGTTGCAGTAAGTTTCACGGCCATTATTTTAAACATCAGCGCAGACCTTGCCGGGATGGGCGCAGTCTGCAACATGTTAATTCCTGCTGTGCCTGCCCCATTTTTCATCATTGGCTTTGGGATCATCCTCTCTTACGCAATTGTGGTGTTGCCTTATTCCAAGATTTCACTTTACCTCAAATGGCTCTGCCTTTCCCTGCTCTGCTATATCATTGTTCCTTTTCTAACAGCACAAGATTGGAAGGCCGTGCTAAGGGCAGCATTTATTCCCCAGATGATCTGGACCAGGGAGTACCTGCTGATCATCATTGGCATTTTGGGAACCACCATCTCTCCCTACCTTTTTTTCTGGCAAACATCCATGGAGGTGGAAGAGGTGGAAGAAAGAAAATTGGTGGTGGACAAAAGGATCATCCATGGAATGCAGAAAGATATCAAGTCTGGCATATTTTTTTCCAACCTGGTCTTTTTCTTCATCATTCTTTCCACCGGCACTGTATTGCATGATACCCATCCTGCTGAAATAGAAACAGTAGACCAGGCAGCACTTGCACTTAAACCATTGGCAGGCGACCTGACTTATCTGCTATTTGCCATCGGCGTGATTGGCACCGGACTGTTGGCCATTCCAGTACTGGCTGGATCATTGTCGTATATGGTGAGTGAAACGATGAACTGGAATGAAGGACTCAATAAAAAGTTTCATGAAGCCAAAGGATTTTATGTTGTTATGGTGATTTCAATTCTCGTTGCCATTTGCATCAACTTTACAGGAATTTCTCCAGTAAGGGCATTGGTGATCACTGCCATCATCTATGGGCTGACGGCACCTTTATTGATCTTTGTAATCCTGTTGGTAAGCAACAATAAAAAAATCATGGGCGATTACACCAATAAACCTTGGTCTAATATTTTTGGTATTGCTGCATTCCTGCTCATGGTTTCAGCAGGCATCATGCTCCTGTTTGTTTAGGCATAGGTCAAATGTGGTTGTTCAGCAGATCAATCTCCACCCAGCCAGAGTGCCCCACCAACACTTGCCCGTGAAGCACCGGTAACAGTCTGGATCACTGTTTCTTCCTCCCTCCAACGCAATACGCCCAACAAAGCCATGATCAGGGCCTCCTTGTATTGTACAGTGGCATGATCAGGAACTTCGATTTCCATTGCATAGGGAGAAAGGTGCTTCTCAAGCCGAGAAACAAGATAGCCATTCAGGGCTCCCCCGCCTGTAACCAATAGCTTCTCCCGGGTAGGATCAACCATCCTCTTTTGGCTGATCCGCTCAACAGCAGCTGCCACTTGTATCGCAACATGTTCTACGTAGGTAGCAAGTGCATCAGCAGGCGCCAAGGCAAATGAATTGACCAAGGGAAGAATGTCTTCCGTTCCAAATTCATTGGCCAGTGATTTTGGATAATCCTGCACGTAAAAATCCTTTGCATTCAATTGATCCAGCAATGACGCGTTGATGCGACCGGCAGCGGCCAGCTGTCCATTCTCATCAAATTCCTTACCTACAGCATGGGCCAGCATGTTCAGCACACGATTGGCAGGGCAAACATCAAATGCATCATAATAAGCATCCCCGTTAAAAGATATATTGGCGATTCCTCCAATGTTTAAAAAATAGCGCTGTGCTGAAAACAACAGCTTCTCTCCCATGGGCACAATAGGTGCCCCTTGCCCGCCCAGTGCCACATCCAGCGATCGAAGGTCTGACACCACCGGGAGTGCAGTCCTGGCCGCTATAGCAGCACCCTCTCCAATTTGAATGGAATGTGACCCAGGGACATGGAATACCGTATGGCCATGGGATGCAATCAATCCAACCTTGTATTCCAATTGATTGGCTTCGATAAACCGGTTGATCTGATCGCCAATGAAACTTCCGTAATCGGCATCCAATTTAACAAAATCCACGGCAGCCATTGTAGGCGCTTGGCTTAACTTGGACTGCCATTCAGCTGGATAAGGATAGCAATCAGCTTTTAATAAACTGTATTGCCATTTTCCTCCCAACTCTTCTATTTCAACAAATGCAAGATCCAATCCATCCAAGGAACTACCACTCATGACCCCAATCACGCGATATAACATAGATTATGTTTAATTTTGTAAGATACCCCGAAATTAAAGTATTGTATGGTCAAAAACTTAAGTGAACACCATTCGCTTGTCAGCAACTGGATCAGCGAGTTAAGGGATACCTCAGTTCAGGGTGATAGGATGCGTTTCCGCAGGAACATTGAGCGCATTGGTGAAATCATCGCCTACGAAATCAGCAAGACCCTTCCCTGGGAAGAACAAGACATTACCACACCCTTGGGCATTTCCAAAGTCAAGCTGCTGAAATCACAACCCGTGTTGGGTACCATCCTGAGGGCCGGCTTACCACTACACCAGGGGATGTTAAATTATTTTGACAAGGCAGACAATGCATTTATTGCTGCTTACCGAAAGCATCACGCAGATGGTAGTTTTGAGATCAGCCTTGAATACCTTGCCTGCCCCGTGATTGACAATCGGGTGATGATCCTGTGCGACCCCATGCTTGCCACTGGTGCATCCCTTGTAAAAACAATTGATCTGCTGAAAAAAGAAGGCACACCATCAGAAATACATGTTGCTGCGGTCATTGCCTGCACCGAAGGGATTGATTTTTTGAGGAGGCATGAACCAGCAGTAAAAATATGGTGCGGTTCGATAGATGAAGAACTGACGGCCAAGGGATATATCGTACCGGGCCTCGGTGACGCAGGAGACCTTGCATTCGGAGAAAAATCCCAATCCTAACCAGTTCCCACCCAATGAACAAACACGCATTCCGTACCTTTTTCTGCTTTGCCATCATGATGATGTCATCATCTCTGCGTGCACAAGACCCTCATTTTTCTCAGTTTTTTGTTTCACCCTTGACCTTGAACCCTGCCTATACTGGAAAGTTCAATGGCACCTACCGCTTTTCAGGAAACTTCAAGAAACAATGGCCAACGGTCAACAATGCCTTTACCACGTCTACTGCGGCGATTGACTTCAGCATCCTGGACAAAAACCTGCCTGACAATGATACCTGGGGTGTCGGGCTCATGGCCGTGAACGACCAAAGTGGAAACAAGATCCTGAACAATTCATTTTATACCCTAAGCACAGCCTATACCAAAACCCTTGATGAAGATGGAATGCACCAACTGGCCATTGGTTTTCAGGGCACTTATGCCAGCAAAAGGCTGGACCTACGAAGGGCAGATTTTGAAGACGAACTGACCGCACTTGGCTTTACTGGCATGACTACCGAAGCCTTTGCCAACAGCCCTTTTTCCATCAACTATCTTGACATCAATACGGGCTTCATGTATTCGCTGAGCACCAATGGAGACAACAGTTTTTATATTGGAGGATCTGTCTACCATGTCAACAGGCCATCAGAATCTTTCAACGGAGGAAATTATTTGCTCAATACAAGAACAACCTTGCATGGCGGGAGTTATTTTCCAATAGGGCAATATGGCTTTTTCCATGCCAGCCTCATGCACCAGGTACAGGGAGCAGCAAAAGAGACCATCGCAGGAGGAGCTTTTTCCTATACCATGGGAGGCAGCCCTGAAAACCCTTTGGATCTCTATGCTGGCGCATGGTACAGGTTGGGGGATGCATTGATTCCTTATATGGGCATTGAAGTAAACCATTTCAGGATTGGTGTTTCCTATGACATCAACACCTCCACCCTAAGGCCCGCTTCTTTCTCCAGGGGAGGAACAGAGCTGTCCATCATTTACATCAATCCATTCAGCGATCCGCTGAAGCGAAAAATCAACTGCCCGAAATTCTAGGCAATCATTTCAGGATGGTCATCATCAATGGAACCAGGAAATAACTGGCCAATACAATCAACAGGACGCTGACCAGGTTCATGACAAAACCTGCCTTGATCATTTCCTTTAATTTGATGTGACCGCTTGAAAATACAATGGCATTGGGTGGCGTACCCATGGGCATCATGGAAGCACAACTTGCAGCAAGGGTCATGGGGATACCCAACATAAAAGGACTGACGCCCACTGCTTCTGCAATGCCTGTAACGACCGGGGCAAATACAATCACCTGGGCCACATTGCTCATGACTTCACTGATAAAAATAGATAGTACGGCTACAGCAACAATGAGCAATAGCAAAGAACTTCCTGAAAATCCTGCCAACCATTTTCCCAGCATTCCAATCAGGCCAGCCTTTTCCAAAGCTGTTGCCAGTGTAATGCCTCCGCCAAATAGCAATAAAATTCCCCAGGCCATTTTTGAAGTATCGGCCCACACCAAAATCTTGTCAGCAGATTCTTTTGAATTTCCGGAGGGGACGATGAACATCAACAGGGCGCCAAATACGGCTATCATGTTGTCATCCAGTTTGATGATTCCCCATTTGTTGATCAGGTCTCTGGTGATCCAAAGCGTTGCAGTCAGCAAGAATATGGCCATCACCCTTTTCTCTGGAACGCTCATCGGCCCCAAATCTTTCAAATCATTTTTGATGAGTGCATGCATCTCTTTATCTGAATCGATGCTGTTGGGAAACATTTTCACCAAAACCAGATAAAGGGAAAACAGGAGTAGAATCGCTATGGGAGTGGCAACAAACATCCAAGCAAAAAAGGAAATATCATAGCCGAATTTTTTGCTGATGAAAGAGGAATAGGCAACATTGGGCGGTGTACCGATGATGGTGGCTATGCCGCCAAAATTGGACGCATAGGCAATGGCGAGCATGATGCAGAGTGCAAAATTGCGCAGGTTGGGGTTATGGTCATTCTTTGCATATACAACTGCAATGACTGATGCTGCAATCGGATACATCATCATGGTGGTAGCTGTATTGCTGAGCCACATGCTGATGAACCCTGTGGCAAGAATAAAACCCAATATGATCCTGTTTCCTCCTGTTCCGGTGAACTTTACAATAGACAAGGCAATCCGTTTGTGCAGGTTCCATTTTTCAATGCCCAATCCAATCATGAATCCCCCCATGAACAAAAAGATTACTTCATTGGCATAGGGCGCCGCTGTTTCACTGATTTTGGAAATACCCATCAGAGGAAATAGCACCAATGGGATGATGGATACTGCCGGCATGGGAATGGCTTCTGTTATCCACCATGTAACCATAAGGACAGCACTTGCCAATACCCTGTTGGAAAGCGGTTCCAATGCGAAAGGGTTGATAAAAAGGACCAACAAAAACAAAGCCGGACCACTGATCAGTGCCAGGAAAGACTTGGACGGAAGGGCTAGTTTATTCATCAGCGCGGAGTTTGTATGAAGATAGTCCATTATTAAAAAGCCTGGTGCAGCATTGATCAAGGCCAACCCTATCCATTTGACTTTAAATGTGTATTTTGCCATCCATCAGGAAATGCTCAAAGAAATCGTCATATCCATTCAGTCCTATTTCAGGGCCCATGCGTTCATCAGAACACATAAGCTTTGGAAATGGATCATCATTCCAGGAATTTGCTATGCCATCCTGTTTGGCATCAGCATGTACTTCTTCTCCAAATCCGCCAATGCGGCCATTGAGTGGCTGACAAAAGAAACCGGATTACAGGTATGGTTGACACGCCTGCAAGACAGCTGGATCGGTTTTCTGTTTACCGTAGGGGGCATCATGCTCTGGCTGATCCTGATGCTGTTGTACTTCTCACTGTTCAAATACATCTGGCTGATTCTGGGTTCGCCGGTCTTTTCATTTCTGAGCGAAAAAACAGCCTCCATCATTGAAGGGCAACCCTTTGAATTCAAGCTGAGCCAATACCTGTCTGATGTGGTGAGGGGAATAAGAATGGCTATCAGGAATACACTCTGGCAAACAGTCTATATCATTTCCATCATTTTCCTTTCCCTGCTTCCTTTCATCGGCTGGGCCACCCCTATCCTGGCCATCCTCATCGAATGCTATTATTACGGCTTCTCCATGCTGGATTATTCCTGTGAAAGAAACAAACTCAGCGCAGCAAAAAGCATCGACTTTATTGGGCAACACAAAGGCTTGGCCATTGGCAATGGCATCATTTTCTACATGATGCATTGTGTTATTTTTGTGGGATGGATATTTGCGCCGGCTTATGCTGTGATTGCAGCCACCATCAGCATGCACGAAATCAAAGAAAAACAATCTTTTGCCTGAGACGAATACCATGAGTGGAAAAGTAATCCTGATACCGATTGCACTGGCAGAAGACGGCTATGATGCACTTCCAGCCTCAATTGCAACCGCCATCAATGCATGCCAGGTATTCTTTGCAGAAAATACAAGGACTGCCAGAAGGGCATTTAAAAAAATTGACAAATCCTTTGACATTGATGCCAGGATATGGCATGAAACAGGTCAAGCTGAGGAGGAAAAAATAGAGGCCTTCAAGGCGCATCTGAAAGAAAACAAAACGATTGGGATTGTCAGTGAATCGGGTTGCCCTGGCATTGCAGATCCCGGGCAAAAGTTGGTGGCCGTTGCACATGAAATGAAAGCCCAGGTGAAGCCTTTTAGCGGACCCAGCTCAATCCTGTTGGCGCTGATGGCCAGTGGCATGAATGGCCAACACTTCACCTTCAACGGATACCTTCCCATCCAGACTGGGGATCGTGAAAAAATGATCAAAACGTTGGAGAAAAAAGCAGTCAATGAAAATTGCACACAGCTGTTCATTGAAACCCCCTACAGAAACAACCAAATGCTTCAGTCTTTGCAACAAGTGCTGCAAGACAATACAAAACTCTGTATTGCCTACCACCTGACTTCGGCAGATGAATGGGTGATGACCAAAAAGATTGGCGAGTGGAAAAAAAACAACATTAGCCTGCCCAAGGAACCTGCTATTTTCATCATTGGCAATTAGCCCCTTTACAAACCATACTGGCTGACAAGGTATACCATGGCCGCCATGACAACCGTTCCCAGGTTCAATTCCCTTTCACTGACCGCTTCAAAAACATCTGTTTTAGCATGGTGAAGATCCATGTAGCGCTGTGAGTCAGGATTCAAACCTATCAAGGCAGTACCCAAAGGGCGAAGCGGACCAATGTCTGCACCACCGCCACCTTCTTTGAATTCCGAGGCTCCGTAAGGATGAAACAACGGTTTCCAGGACATGATTTTTTCTTTTTGCCTGGCATCAGCAGAAAAGCCAAAACCCCTTGGTGTGAAACCACCGGCATCGCTTTCCATGGCCATGATGAATTTCTTGTTTTCTGTTTTGGCTACCTCACCATATTTTGTACCGCCCCTCAATCCGTTTTCCTCATTCATGAACATGACGGCACGGATGGTTCTCTTGGGTCGGATGGCAAGGGCTTTCATGGCACGGATGATCTCAATGCTTTGCATGCATCCTGTGCCATCATCATGGGCCCCTTCAGCAAGGTCCCAGCTATCAAGATGCCCACCAACCGTGATCACTTCTGAGGGAATTTCCGACCCCCTGATCTCGCCAATCACATTGTAGGACAATACATCCTCCAGCATCTTACAGTTGGTCTTCAAATAAACAGACCCTATCTTTCCGTCAGCAATGGCTTTGCTGAGTTCAACCGCTCCATTGGTGCTGATGGCCACGGCAGGAATCTTTGGCTTTCCTTCCTCATACTTGGTAGCGCCGGTATGTGGGTTGTCATCCAATACTGGAGACAAGGTGCGAACAATGACCGCTACGGCGCCCAATGCAGCTGCACGTGAAGGCCCGGAAGACCTGTAAACCCCCGCATCACCATAAGCGGCAAATGTGCTGATGAACCTTGGATCCATCCGGTAATTATAAAAAACAATTTTTCCCTTGACCTTGTCTGCGCCCAATGCTTCCAACTCCTTAAAACTCTTTACTTCTATCACCTGTGCAGAGATGCCACCCACTGGTGTACCTACCGCACTTCCAAGGGCAACGATATTGAGTGGCATGGTTTGTCCGTTGTTTAAACTTGCCCTTCCAATTTCTTTTGCTCCCCTTTCCCACCTGGGCACCATGCATGGCTGAAGGTAGACCGTATCGGCACCCGCTTCCCTGAGCATCCTTGCGGTTTGTTCGACAGCAAGTGCTGCACCAGCAGAACCTGAAAGACGGGGTCCTACCTTTTTGCAGAGGAACCTGAGGTTTTCATAAGCCCTTCCATTCATGAATACTTCATCTGAAATCCGTTTGATCATCAGTGAATCCTGGTTTTGCTGGGCAGAAACGCTGATAAAACTCATCAAAAGCATCATGAACATGCATACAACTCTTCTCATGCGGGGTAAATTTTTATGAGTCCTAAACTAATCAATTTTTCCTTTAATTCGATCGCGCGACATCTCTAATGAACTTTATATGTGGTACTTTCGTTTATTCTAAAACCTGATCATGAACATTGGCATTGTTTGTTACCCAACATTTGGTGGAAGTGGCGTGTTGGCAACAGAGTTGGGCAAAGCGTTGGCCGACAAGGGGCATGTCGTTCATTTTATCACCTACCAGCAACCGGTAAGATTGACCGGATTCAGTGCCAATATTTTTTTCCATGAAGTGCGGGTGCCCGCATACCCATTGTTCGATTTCCCACCTTACGAGACAGCCCTTGCCAGTACCCTGGTGGATGTTGTAAGGAACAACAACATAGACCTGCTGCATGTGCATTACGCCATACCGCATGCCTCAGCGGCCTTCATGGCCAAACAAATTCTTGCTGAACATGGCATTCATGTTCCTTTCATCACCACCCTTCATGGCACTGATATTACCCTGGTAGGCAAGGACAAAACCTATGCCCCAGTGGTTGCATTTTCTATCAACAAGAGTGATGCCATCACTGCCGTTTCAGACAATCTTCGGGCCGAGACCTATACCAATTTTGATATCCAGAAAGAAATCAGTGTGATCCACAATTTTGTTGACATCAAAAGATTTTCTAAAACACCCATTGATGCATTTAAAAAAGTGATTGCCCCCAATGGAGAGAAAATAATTTTACATGCCTCTAATTTCAGGAAAGTCAAGAGGATTGCTGACGTCATCTATACCTTCAACAAAATAAACAAAACCATTCCTTCAAAGCTGCTTTTGGTGGGAGATGGCCCTGAACGCCCCATGGCAGAGGAGCTCTGCAGGGAGTTGGGCATTTTTGAAGATACCCGTTTTGTAGGAAAACAACAGGACATGGAAGATATCTATGCCATTGCTGATCTGTTTTTGTTGCCTTCAGAATATGAGAGCTTCGGACTCTCTGCATTGGAGGCGATGGCTGCGGGATCACCTGTTGTTGCATCAAGGGCTGGAGGAATTCCTGAAGTGATTACCCATGGGGTCAATGGTTTCCTCAGTGAAATTGGTGACATTGAAAGCATGAGCAGGGATGCAATCTTGTTGCTCTCAAACCCCATCATGCTTGATCAATTCAGCCGTGCGGCAAGGAAGCAGGCTGAAATATTCGACATTGAAAATATCGTACCGCAATACGAAGCACTTTACAGCAAGGTTTTGAAAGGGTGAGTTTCCCTTAATATTATTTGTTTTTCAACCAGATCTCAGGATTCACAAACCGCATTTCCTCATTGAGCATGAAGAGGATTTCACCATCCCCATCAAAATTTTCTGCTGCCTTTCCAATCATCTGGCCCATGGCCACCTTGGCCCCTTTTGAAACAGTTACGGTGGATAGATTGAAGTAAGTAGTGAAATATTTTCCGTGTTTGATGGTGACTGTCTGGCTTCCAGCAACGTCATATACGGTTGTAACAACACCCTCAAACACTGCTTTTACCGGTGCGCCGGACAAGGTCTGAATGGTAATGCCGCCGTTGTCTTCATCAATCTTGGTTCCTTCGATGCGCTGTCTTCCGAAACTGGAAGTGATGGTTCCCTTGTCTACAGGCCAGGGAAGATTTCCACGGTTGTTTTCAAATCCGACTGAAACCTTGGTCACTTCTGGCGTGTTTTCAAGAATATTGGCCTTCCTTACGGGTGCGGAACTGGCTGAACCAGCAGCAGGCGCTTTTTCTGCGGGCTTTGCAACATTGCTTGAAGCAAGCTTTCTGGCTTCTTCTTCCGCCTTGCGCCTTGCCGCTTCAATTTCCCTTTTGATGATGGTGGCAATGGAATTCTGGAGGCTTCTTTCCACTTTCTTTTTGGCAGCCACTTCTTTTTCAATCTCTTTCTCTCTTGCCTTGAGTTTAGAAACAAATTGATTTTTTTCTTTTTGCTCTCCCTCGAGAATAATTTTTTGCTTGTTCTGCTCTTCCAGCACTTTTCCTTTTTCCTGCTTGTTGGCAGTCAGCATTTCTATCCTTTGTGCCATTTCCTTCTGGGTCCTGTTGATATTGGCCGCTTGTTCATCCCTGTATTTTCGGTAGCTCTTCAGGTAGGTTGCCCTTTTTACTGCGTCATTGAAACTGGTTGCAGTAAAAATGAAATTAAGCATATCATAACTGCTCCGGTTCTTGTAAGAGTATTCAATTGTTTTTGCATATTGTTGCTTCAAAGTATCCAACTGCTTTTGCAACCTGTATATTTCTCTGTTGTTGCTGAAAATGGTATTCTCAATCAGGTCCATTTCATCATTGAGGTTGTTGATGACGGCATACCTGCTTTTTAATTTCTTTTCAATGAGCTTGAGCTGAGAAACACTGGCCTTCTTGTCTTTTGAAATTGTTGTTTGTGCTTCCTGCAATGATGCAATCTCTTGTTGAATCTCTTTTCTTTTCTTCTCTAAATCTTCCCTTGATTGTGCCATTCCATCCAATGCAACAAAAAGCAACAAGATGAAACATGTTTTATACAATCCTTTTGCCATTTTGGAAATATTTCTCATCAGCAAATCTTGGTAATTATTCTTTTATGATATGTTAATTGATGACCTTAAAATTCTTGGGGATACTGAAAGGGAATCCCATGGGCTTCTCAAATTCTACCTGTTTGAAATCAAGCTTGATGTCGAGCTTTGTCTTTTCTGAAAGTGAAATATCCCTGGTTCCCGCAAACATCCAGGGACCAGCAGCAATATAATCCCCATAAGCCAGGTTTGCTGTCCGGCTGCGGGTTATATCAATATCGTCCAGTTTGCTGAAAAGAAGGTTAAGGTCGGTTTTGCTGACGGTGAGGTAATGTTTGAATGCCTGCCCAATGGTTGACATGGACAATTTTTCTCCTTGATCAGCGTATGCAATAATCGTTTTATCGAGGTATACCGGATTGCCTACGATGAGGTCTTCGAGGGTAGTGTAATCAAAAGGCACTTTGGTGATTTCCTGGAGGTAAAAAAGCGGTTTGCGCTGGATGGTGCGGTTGATCTTGTCCATGATGACAACGCTATCAGGCGTGATCATCACCCGAAAAGCTTCAATGTTCAATGCGGCGATGATGGAGATCCAGATGGCACTGTCTTTTTTCATGCGAACAAAAGCATTGAAGTCGAAGCGCCTATTTTTATCATCGCTGTACTCCACTTTTACTTTTGATGAAAATGTCGTAAAGCTGATTTTCTTGGCTTTTATTTTATCCAGGGTAGCCCTTACACTCTTGGCCGAATCTGATTCTGCAGGATTGACCACCACAACAGCACTGTCTTTTTTTGCAATCACTGTAGTGATTTGCTTGGTTGACCTGCAGGAAGCAAAAGCCATCATGAGCACCATTAAAAGTAATCCAATTCTCATGGTCAAATTTTATTGTTTACCGGTATGTCCAAAGCCGCCTTCATTTCTTTCTGTTGCATCAATGGATGAAACTTCAATCAGCTCAACCATTTCAACTTGCTGAAAAACCATTTGGGCAATCCTGTCACCATTGTTGATTTGTTGCGTTTCTCCTGAAAGATTGATCAGAATGACTTTTATCTCTCCGCGATAATCTGCATCAATGGTACCAGGAGTATTCAAACAGGTGAATCCCTGCTTGATGGCCAGCCCACTTCTCGGCCTGATCTGGGCTTCAAACCCTGTAGGAAGCTCCAAAAAAATTCCTGTTGGAATCAATTTCCTTTCCAGGCTTGCGAGCAGAACAGGTTCGGAAATATTGGCCCTCAGGTCCATACCGGATGAACCCGATGTGGCATAGGATGGAAGTGGATGGGATGATTTGTTGATGACTTTAACCTTCAACGAAATGATTTTTGCAAAGGTACAACTATCCTTGCTTTTCAAGAAGCACGGTTGCATAGGCTACCAAACCTTCTTCACGGCCCACAAAGCCCATTTTCTCAGTCGTTGTGGCCTTTACAGACACATCTGAGACATCCACTTGTAAAATGGATGCAATGGTTTCCTGCATTGAATTAACATAAGGTTTAATCTTTGGCGCTTCCAAACAGAGTGAACTGTCTACGTTTACCACCTTATATCCCTTGGCAGCAATCAATTCAAATGTTCTTTGGAGGAGGATTTTGCTGTCGATGTTTTTATAGGCAGCATCGGTGTCAGGAAAATGGACACCTATATCCCCCAAGGAAAGCGCACCCAACATGGCATCGCAAATGGCATGCAGCAACACATCTGCATCGCTATGTCCTTTGGCACCTTTGTGATGGGGTATTTTCACACCACCAATCCAAAGATCCCTTTCTTCTACCATCTGGTGAAAATCTATCCCAAAGCCAATCCTAAAAGACATGTTGTATTTTTTATAAATGTATGAAAAAAGAAAACGGCCCTAAGGCCGTTTTCAATCTATTATTTAAAGACTTATCAGTTCCTATCTGATGGAGCAAGGTCCATCAGCAAGCTGAAGCGTATGGTATTGGAGAGTGGGTTCCTGTTTACACCCGATCCAGAAGGAATCAGGTAAGAAAGGTTGACACCGAAAGATGATGAGGTAAAGCCTGCACCCAATGAGAAGTACTGGCGGTTGCCCTTTGTCTTGTCCTCGTAAAAATATCCTGCCCTTACTGCAAATTGTTCGTTGTATGAAAATTCTCCGCCAAGCGACAATGAGAACTCTTTCAGCTCTTCTGCACCACCACCAGGAGCATCACCAAATGAACTGAACCAGCTTCCTACAACACCTTTTGTCCTGTAGTTGGCCAGACCGGATGAATCACCCAGGGCTGGAGGCGTTGGCACCATCAATTTGTGTATGTCAACACCAAATGAAAGGCGGTTGACCTCATTGCTCACATAGTTATATACTCCTCCAATGGCCATGTTGGCAGGGATAAAATCCTTCTGTGTTGCATCGCTGGTATAACTGATCTTGGAACCCAGGTTGGTGAAGGCTGCACCCAGGTTGATGCCGCTACCATCCTCTGCTTCCGTGCTGTAGTAGAGACCAATATCACCCGCAACTGCGTTGCCTGCTTTATAGGAAACACCATTGACCGCTTGTCCGCCTGCAAGGTTTGAATTGATGTAGCGAAGGGCTACACCCAGGCTGAGGTTTTCTCCCAGCATTCTTGAATAACCCGCATCCAGCGCAAATTCCCTGGGGCGAAATGAATTGAGGTCATTTCCCAGGTTGTCGGTGAACTGAATATTGCCAAGACTAAAATACCGCAGGGATCCTGAAATGGCTTCAGTTTCACTCAACTGATAATAGCCAGCAAGAGATGCAAGGTAAACATCATTGAGGCCCAGGTCTTTCAACCAAGGGGTATAGGTCATGGCCAGGCCTGAAGGGCTTTTGGCAAACGCATATTTTGCAACATTATAGAACTGTGAATTGGCATCTGGCGAAGTAGCTACGCCAAGATCACCCATGCCACCAGCCCTCGCATCAGGAGAGATCCTGAGAAAAGGTACTGCAGAGGTTACCACATTGATGCTGCTGGTTTGAGAAAACACATTTGTTGCAGAAGACAACAAAACAACAGCTCCGAATAGATTCCTGACAATTCTTTTCATATTTGGCTAAATTAAGGAATTTAGGTTTAAAGGATAATGAGCTTTTGTACCTTCCTTGTTATCTTTCCGGTCTTGCTCATGATGGTCAATTGATAGATATATACTCCCCGACCCAATCTGTTGCCTTTCTCATCCCTACCATTCCATTCAATTTCGATAGAACGCAATCCTGCTTCATTTATTGCCTTGGTGAAACTTCTTAGTGCCTGACCTTCAAGCGTTAAGATCATCAGATCTGCCTTGGCACCGGCACTCGGCCCTTCCAGACTGAATGAAAAGGTGGTTGAATGGTAGACCGGATTGGGATAATTGAAAAGCCGTGTAACCTTGATGGTGTCTTGCTTAATGACCTTGCAGAGCAGGGTGTACTCGCTGGAATTGTTGAAAACATCCCAGGCTTTCAAGAGAATTTTGTGATTTCCTTCGGAAAGCTGGGGAAGCCTGAACTGGATGGTGCCATTCAATGAAGCGGTGGATGATGCCTTAAAATAGTCATTCAGCACAATGGTTTCGCGGTAGTTTCCGTCGATTACGGCGGTAATCTCATGGCCAATGCCATTGCCGGAAAGGTTGATGCCCGATGCATCTGCCAAATGAACCAACAGCAGGGGTTTTTCATTGACAATACCCCCGTTGACAAATTGAAGATTGTTCAAATACCCTTTGATGGAAGGACCCGCATTGTCGTTGGAAACCTGATTGCCCAGGCCACCCACAACAAGGTTTTCATCAATCCCCTGGGCATCATAGGTTCCATTGTCTGCATAATAACTAACCCTTGCCTGCCCAAACTGGAAATTGATGTCTTTGGGAACGATAAAACTAAAACTGAATTTCCCATTTGTTGCCCTAACCTTCCCCTTGTACAAAAGGTTTTGAAGGGAATTAAAGCTGACAACCCTGCTTTGCGGATCGTTCCCCAGGGTTTTGAGAACAGCAGGCTTGTCAAATACTTCTGGATACACATCTCCATTGAAGTCAGAGGCCAGCAGTCCGGTAGGGGTAAGCACTTCCCCCTCAATGGTGTATCGGTTGAGGGAGCGAAGCGTATCAGACCCCATGGCAATGAGTCTTCCATTGATGGTTGTCGACCTGACCGAAAATTCCGGCATGGCCAGTTTCATGGCAGGATCACCAAGCATGGTGAATTTTCTTGCATTGATATAGTCACCGGAATTTACAACCGTAAAATTCTTGGAATCCATCAATGCCGTTCCGAGCCTGGGGTATTTGTTGGCGTTGTCCCTTTTCAGGAGGTATTTGAAAAAATGATTGTTGATGATGCGGTTGCTGGATGCAAAAACCAACCTTGTGGTGGTCATCAGGGCTATGGCACCATTGCTCCTGCCCACAAATAAATCTTCTCCAATTGAAAACTGATACGGATCATCAAATGGAGCAAAATCACAGGTGGCAGTAATGATGAGTGGAAGCCTGTTGGCATTATCCCAGGAAGCCACCATCTCCTTCTCCAAAATTGCTTCCTGGGCAAGCCTGCTGCTGCTTCCGTGTCCACTGTAGTTCCAAATGAGTGTGCCCTCATTGATGACACTTGAAATGGTTGCATTTACCTCAGGGTAGCGGCTGCCTCCGGTTCCACTTTCTTGTTTGAAGGCATCCAGGTAGATTTTTTTCAGGTTCCAAACCGGCGATTCCTTGGCAATCAATGAAGCATGGTACTCTGCGTCATTCAGGTGAATATTATAGTCTTCATCATCGGCCACCAAGGTGATGTCATTTCTCCAGGGCCCCAATGAAGCCTTGCCGTGGTATTGGATTATTTTATCGACGGCTTGCCTGGCCTGCAAAATTGTTCTTGCAGGAATTCTGCCAATGCCAAGGTCCAGCAGCGGCGCAGGCAGGTTCTTGTTGATGTCATCATCATCATCCAGGTAACCAAAATAGTCGTCTGTCACATAGCTGGTCAATGGGTCTAAAGATGACTCACTTTGATAGGATGGTACAAGGTTTTTCCGGTCTGAAGCTTTTTCTTTGTATACATAGGATGCACTGCCAAAAAGCAACAAATATTTGGGTTTAGCAGCAGGATCAGTACCCGCCCGGTCGTACAACATTTTCATGAAATTGCGGATGGCTGTGGGGTCAGGGGTTCCGGATGAAAATTCATTGTACAGCTGTTCGGGTGTCACTACAACCGAAGTAAGGGCATCTTTTTGGGCATGGAAATCGGCCAGGCGTTTTGCCTCTGCAGCCATAGACTTGTCTGCCACAATGACCATGTTCGGTTGGTCAACCCCATGAAGATTTTGATTGGGGACTGCACCAACCAAAACCGGAGCTTCAAGCTGAGCAGGATTGAAGGCAATGTATTCGTGCAGTTTGGATATTTCGTTGGCAAAACGGAGGTCTGTGCCCGTCAGGCTTGTTTTCAATTTACCCGGAAGCAGTGGGTTTGAGACAAGCCAAACAGCAAAGCCTGTTCCATTGCGCATCGAAAAACTGGCAGTGCCGGATGCAGCCACAGATTTCAGGTCCCTGAAGGCCAACTGCTTAAGGCCTTGCAGATCCAGTGTTCGCCTGAAATGGAGCTCAAACCAGTTGAGCCAGGCTTCTGCACTGGCAGATCCACCAAACAACCTGTACCCAACAGCAAGACCATTCCCGGTAAGTTTCCCCTTCCCGGATTTTCTGCTCATGTTGGCAGCAGGTTCCAGCAAAGTGCCAACCAAAGGCGGTGTTGAATGCTCAAAAAGGGCCTGGCCATTGAGCAGCACCTGCATCCTGTTGGGTTGCTCGAAACTTCTCCCAATCACCTCACTGTGAAGGGTAAAATCAGTGCCCACTACTGCACCTGAAAAATTAAGGTTGAAATCCCTTGAAGAAAGCTTTCCCGCTTGTATTCCAAATGGTTCTCCATACCATTCCTTTCCACTTCTGAGGAAGTTGATGCTGTCTAACTCATGGCGGTAATGTTCATCAAATTCAACAACATTTGTGCTGGGATTCAATGCTGCAGGTATTTCTGCGATGCGCTTACCCGGGCTGTTTCCAATAGTGATAAAAAAAAAGGATTGGTCGCTGTATGGATTTTTCCGAAACTCGAATTGACTTGTTGTCGGATTAAACATCCACTGATCTGGGCCAGGAGCGTAAAACAAAAAAAAGTCATTCCCATCAAAAACACCATCCCCCCCATCATTCATTTCAATAGCAACCTCAGGCAGGTCATCGGTAATTGCTGGTTGATTGGATTCGGGCAAAACGCCCCCACCCGTACCAAAAATCCTGATATTGGCTGATGGCATGGCGCTTGTTAGCCCTGCATTCTTTAATAAGGAAGCCGGGACCTTGTAAACCCCCTGGTGGTCAACCGAGACCTTGGTCCATTGACCGGTGGATAGGACTGATGCTACGGCGTATCGCCTTTGTCCTTCTGCAAAAAGGACCATGCCGAAAAGGGCAATCATGGTAAACAGTCTCTTCATAAAGGCGTCTGAACAAATTTAGCATTTACTAAACATAATAATTGGCGTAATCCATTGAATTGATTTAATTTAACACTTACATTTGCCCTCATCTTAGAGGTAAACCGGACAATAATTTCCCGAGTTACCCGTTAAGAGAATCGATAAAATAAAAAAGTGTACGGTATGAGAAACCTTTTGTACTTGTCTGCAGTTGTTGTCCTGTTCAGTGCCTGTAAGGGCGGCCTTCCATTTGCCAAGAAAAAATTTGACAAATCGGGAGTTACCGGCTGGAATTACAATGACAAAAATATGGGCGGCTTTTTCAAGTCTCCAGTAAAAGAACAAGGCACAGGTCCTGGTCTTGTTTTTGTACAAGGTGGTACATTTACCATGGGAGCTGCCGATGAGGATATCATGGGCGATTGGAACAACGTTCCCAGAAGAGTAACCGTATCATCATTTTACATTGATAAAACAGAAGTGGCCAATATCCACTACAGGGAATACCTGAACTGGATCGAAAGAACATTTGATGATCCTCAATTTGAAAAGGTAGTCACCGGCGCTAAGCCAGACAGCCTTGTATGGAGGAGTGAGTTGGCTGCAAACGAACCATTGATCGATTATTATTTCAGGCATCCTTCTTACAACAATTATCCTGTTGTGGGAGTATCCTGGAGGCAGGCCAATGATTTTTGTATCTGGAGGGGAAGCAGGGTGAATGAGTTGTTGCTGGTTCAAAAAGGACTGGCCAACCCGAACCAGCTGAAAACCATCCAGGGACAAGGTGAAGAGAACTTTACCACAAAATCATACCTGCTTGGACTTTATTCAACACAGGCTGCCAAATCCAAGAAATCTCCTTTGATGGACGAGAATGGAAGGCCAAGGAATTATGTAAAAATTGAAGACGGTATCCTCATGCCTGAATACCGCCTCCCAACAGAAGCGGAATGGGAATATGCTGCATTGGGTTATATCAACCAAAACCCAAATGTAAAAACCAAAGAAGGCAAGCGTGGCGAGGAATTGATCATGAACAAGCAAGTATATTCATGGTCTCACAATGTAAATGGCATGCGTGATAACCGTTATGGTTCATGGCAAGGTAAATACATGGCCAACTTCAAACGTGGCAATGGTGACTATATGGGTATTGCAGGTGGATTGAATGACAACTCTGCCATCCCTGGTCCAATTGATGCTTTCTATCCCAACGGATTTGGTCTTTACAACATGTCTGGAAACGTGAACGAGTGGGTTTCTGATGTTTACAGGCCCATGTCCAGCAAGGATGTTGACGATTTCAATCCCTATCGTGGTAATGTTTTCACCAAAAACGAAAAAGATGCCAACGGCGAATTTCAGCGTGACAGCATCGGCAGGGTTAAAACTGTTGTGGTTACTGATGAAGAGGCAAGAACCAGAAGAAACTACCAAAAAGGAAATGTAATCAACTACCTGGATGGAGACTCTCTTTCCATGGTAAACTACGGATATGGCACCACTACACTGGTGAGCGACAAATCCAGGGTTTTCAAAGGCGGAAGCTGGGATGACAGGGCCTATTGGCTGAGCCCCGGCACACGCAGGCATCTTGAAGAGGATCAAGCCACTTCAACGATTGGTTTCAGGTGTGCAATGGACCGCTTCGGAAGCCAGGAAGGAAATGGTTTCAAAAACGGAAACCAGTTCAGCAACCGCAGGCAGAATACAAGAAAAAAATAAACAACCACCTAATTATAGAAAAGGCCCTCCCAGCGAGGGCTTTTTCATTTGTTGGAGGTCTGTAATCTAGTGTATCTTTGCATGATGCAGATGGATCGCTTATACACCCTTTACAAGCAGTATCCCAAAGTTCAAACGGATACCCGCGCACTTGCTCCCAACGAATTGTTTTTTGCATTGAAAGGCCCCAGTTTTAACGGCAATGTATTTGCAAAAAAGGCATTGGAAATGGGTGCTGCAGGGGTTGTTATAGACGAGCCCATTGGCGTCGAAGCTGACAATGTTTTTCTGGTAGACAATGTACTGGAAACCCTTCAGGCCCTTGCCTTGCACCACCGCAGGCAATTCAAGATTCCATTTATCGCCATCACAGGAAGCAACGGCAAAACAACCACCAAAGAATTATTGCATGCCGTCTTGTCAAGCACCTTTACAACCTATACCACCAAAGGAAACCTCAACAACCACATTGGTGTTCCTTTGACCATCCTGTCCATCAAGGATGATGCTGCCATAGCCATTATTGAGATGGGTGCAAACCATCAAAAAGAAATTGAAAGCTATTGCAGGATCGCCTTGCCCACACACGGGATCATCAACAACTGCGGAAAGGCCCACCTGGAGGGATTTGGCGGCGTTGAAGGCATCAGGAAAGGCAAAGGGGAACTGTTTGATTTTCTGGCCCTGAACGATGGTACTGCGTTTATCAATGCAAGATTGGATTACCTTTTCAACATGTCATCTGCCATCAAAAACAAGATTTTCTACGGCGGTGATGGTAACTCATTCGAGGCTTCAGTCTACCAGAGCGAGCCATTGCTGTCGCTTGAAATCAAGAGTGAAAAATGGGGGACACAGAAAGTTTTTACCCAATTGGTGGGTGCATACAATCAACCCAACATAGAAGCAGCCATTTGTGTGGGTGATTATTTTGGCATCGCTTTTGAATCCATTAAACATGCTATAGAAGCCTATGTGCCAGACAATGCAAGGTCACAACTGGTTAAAAAAGGCAGCAATACCATCATCCTGGATGCCTACAATGCCAACCCTAGCAGCATGCAGGCCGCCATTGAAAACTTCAGCCATCAACAGTCAGGAAACAAATACATGTTCCTTGGCGGAATGATGGAGCTTGGAGAGGAATCAATCGCTGAACACCAATCCCTCGTTAACATGATCAACACAACTGGGATAAACAATGTAATACTTGTCGGTGGCGATTTTGCACATGTTGAACACAACAGCACTTTTCTCCCCGATGCCGCACAAGCAGCTGAGTGGATAAAGCAAAACCCTCCATCCAATGCGCTGATCCTGATCAAAGGGTCAAGGGGAATTAAAATGGAAAAATTGCTGGATTCTCTTTGATGGCGGACTAAAGTCACATGATGGGCAAGATTGAAAACATAATTTCGAAAAAATAATACCCATGAGCAGCTATAAATCGTCTTATCTGTACAGCGTATTGACCAACAAGTGCCCCCGGTGCAGAAAAGGCAACATGTATACATCGTCCAATGCCTATAAATTGGGACAGATGACAACCATGAACGAGACTTGCCCTGTTTGCGGACAACCCACTGAAATTGAGGTGGGATTCTTTTACGGAACAGCATACGTAAGCTATGCCCTGACTGTAGCGTTCAGTGTGGCCACCTTTGTGGCCTGGTGGGTTTTGGTTGGTATGTCATTGGACGACAACAGGTTCTTCTGGTGGATGGGTACCAATGCTGTTTTGATGATCCTGATGCAGCCCCTTTTCATGCGCCTGTCAAGAAGTATATGGCTTTCCTGGTTTGTGGCCTATGACCCCAACATCAAGGAAAGCGCTGAGGATTCCGCCAAATGATTTAACTTGTATACCTTAAAACAATCAATCCATAGGAACATGAAACAATTCATTTCAATGCTGTTTTTGCTGGTATCAGCCAACGGCTTTGCCCAAAAAGGGTTCACCATTTCAGGAGATGTCAGCAAAGTAAAAGACCCTGTCGCAAAAGTATACCTCAACTATTATGCTGATGGAAAATCCACCATGGACAGTGCGGAAGTAAAAGATGGCAAGTTCAGTTTTACTGGCACATTGGCTGATCCGGTGATGGGCAGCCTGAGGGCCAAATACCAGGAAGTGCCCGGCGCAAAGTCGATGAAGGCCATCTCCTACAACAGAGATATCAAGCAGGTTTTCCTTGAAAATTCAAAGATTAAAATGGCAAGTGTTGACTCATTTGCCAATGCAACCATCAAAGGATCAAAGTCTCATGCAGCATACATTACATGGACCGACATGACCAAAGAGGAAACTGCACAATCGGCTGCCCTCAACAAAGAATACAGTGAGTATTACAAAAAGAAAGACCAGGCAGGCATGGACAAGATTGATGCCGCTTTCGATAAATTGACCGAGCAGAAAAACATCAAAAACAAACAGTACCTGAAAGACAATCCCTCTTCTCCTATTGCCATGTTTGTATTGAAGCAATATGCCGGTTATGATATCAATGCGGATGATGTTGAACCTGTATTTCTTTCACTGCCAGAACAATTGAGGGCAAGTCCTGCAGGAAAAGATATGGCAGAAAAACTGGAGACTGCAAAGAAAACAGGCATTGGCAAGATGGCCATGGATTTCACCCAAAATGATACCCTTGGCAACCCCGTTTCGCTCTCTTCCTTCCGTGGCAAATATGTACTGATTGATTTCTGGGCCAGCTGGTGCGGGCCTTGCCGCCAGGAGAATCCCAATGTGGTAAAAGCATTCAATGCATACAACAGCAAAGGATTTACCGTATTGGGTGTTTCATTGGATCAGCCCACTGCCAAAGACAAGTGGATGAAGGCCATACACGATGACAAGCTTACCTGGACACAGGTTTCAGACCTGAAATACTGGAAAAATGATGTGGCGGTGCAATATGGCATCCAGGCCATCCCCCAAAATTACCTGATTGACCCTCAGGGAAAGATTGTAGGCAAAAACCTTCGTGGTGAAGCCTTGAACAAGAAATTGGCGGAGATTTTTAAATAAGAGCCTATATGTAAGGTGCTGAAATCACCTGAACATTTTTTAAGATCCCGGTTGCGTTGAGTAACCGGGATCTTTTTTGTAAGACTGCTCACAAGTACAACTGACTACCTCTGCACATGATCCAAGACAGCTGAATTCTCCCATCTTTTTCCGATATTTGCGACTCTAAAACAACCAATATGGGCAAATACAAAGCCGGTGTGCTATTCGGAGATGACCTGAAAGCACTTTACCAAGACGCAAAAGACAATCAATTCGCAATGCCCGCAGTCAATACTACCGGCACAGATACGATCAATGCTACATTGGAGGCTGCCGCTGCAGTGAACTCTCCCGTCATCATTCAGTTTTCAAATGGCGGTGCACAGTTTATCGCAGGAAAAGGAATGCCCAATGACAAACTTCAGGCGAATATCTCCGGTGCCATCTCCGGCGCGCTCCATATCCACAATGTGGCCAAATACTATGGTGTTCCTGTTGTGCTTCATACCGACCATGCTTCCAAAAAATGGTTGCCATGGATCAGCGGACTGATTGATGCTGGTGAGCAATACAAGCAAGAAAAAGGACAGCCCCTGTTCAGCTCACACATGCTTGACCTCAGCGAAGAACCGCTGGAAGAGAACATTGCCACTTCTGCAGAATTCTTCAAACGCATGGCTCCGCTTGGCATGGGCATTGAAATAGAATTGGGTGTTACTGGCGGTGAGGAAGATGGTGTTGACAATTCAGACGTTGAAAACGACAAGCTTTATACACAACCCCAACACGTGGCCCATGCCTACACAGAACTGGGCAAGGTGGGTGAACTGTTTACCGTTGCTGCGGCATTTGGCAATGTTCATGGTGTTTACAGCCCAGGCAATGTTCAGCTTCGCCCGGAGATCTTGAAAAATTCACAAGATTATATTCAAAAGACTTTCAATACCGGTGACAAGCCAGTGTTCTTTGTATTCCACGGTGGAAGCGGTTCACCGCAACACCAGATCAGGGAAGCCATCGGTTACGGTGCCATCAAAATGAACATCGATACTGATCTTCAGTGGGCTTTCTGGGAAGGTGTACTGAACAACTACAAGAAAAACGAAGCCTATCTCCAGGCACAATTGGGGAATCCTGAAGGCGCTGAAAAGCCCAACAAGAAATACTATGATCCAAGGGTTTGGCTCCGCAAGGGAGAAGAGACCTTCATGGCAAGGTTGAAGGTGGCTTTTGAGGACCTGAATTGCATTAATAGGAATAGTTGAGTTGAGGGTTGAGGGTGTAAAGGTGTAAAGGTTTAAGGGTTTAAAGGTTTAGAGGGTTAGGTATTTTAAATCCCTTTAAACCTCTAAACCACTACACCTCTAAACCATTAAACCCCTAAACCCTATCTCCCCATCCATCCACCATCTACAGTCAGGATTTCTCCGTGCACGTAGCTGCTGGCGGCTGAGGCCAAATAAACAATGGCTCCCTTGAAATCTTCTGGTTCACCCCAGCGTTTGGCAGGAATGCGGTCAAGGATTGACTTGCTGCGTTCAGGGTCGTTTCTGAGGGCCTCAGTATTATCAGTGGCTATATAACCTGGAGCAATACCATTTACATTCACGCCTTTGGATGCCCACTCATTGGCCAATGCCTTGACCAGGCTGGACAATGCCCCTTTGCTGGCAGCATAACCAGGCACATTGATTCCTCCCTGGAAGGAGAGCAATGAACAGGTGAAGATTATTTTTCCGGATCCTCTTTCAATCATTTTTTTGCCAATCTCCCTGGACATGATGAACTGTGCATCAAGGTTGATGTTGATGACGCGGTCCCAGTATTCATCGCTGTGTTCAGCTGCCGGATTGCGCATGATGGTACCCGCATTATTGACAAGGATATCCGGAACAATTCCAGCGGCAGCCAACTGACCAAGAAAAGCATAGATGCTTTCCCTGCTTGAAAAATCTGCCTGGTAGGATTGGAATGTTCTGCCCAGTGCGGTTACCTGCTTTTCCACCTCACTGCCTGGAGCGAGTGAAGCGCTTACGCCGATGATGTCTGCACCGGCTTCTGCAAGCCCTACGGCCATGCCCATACCGATTCCACGGTTGCAACCGGTTACAAGGGCAGTTTTTCCGGAGAGGTTGAATGCGTTAAGAATATTCATGTTAGAGAGGTTGAGGGGTGGAGAGGATTAGAGGTTTAAGGGTTGGGGATTGTGCGATAGATTTTATTCTACTACAAGGATACGCCGCGTTTCCAGGGAATGAAATCATCCTGGTTGAGCTGGACGGCCTTGGGTATCACTTCACCGCTGGCGGCTTTGATGCAATACTCCATGATTTCTTCGCCCATTTCTTCGATGGTCTTTTCACCTTCCACGATTGGTCCACAATCAATATCGATGATATCAGCCATGCGTTTTGCAAGGGTTGAATTGGTGGCAACTTTGATGGTTGGGCAAACGGGATTTCCTGTAGGTGTGCCAAGTCCTGTTGTGAACAGGATCAAGGTTGCTCCTGAAGCGGCCTTGCCGGTAGTGGCCTCTACATCATTTCCTGGAGTACAGACAAGGCTCAAACCTGGCTTGGTTGCTGGTTCGGTATAGTCAAGCACATCCACAACGGGTGCGCTGCCACCTTTTTTACAAGCGCCTGCACTTTTGATGGCATCAGTAATCAGGCCATCGCGTATGTTTCCTGGAGAGGGATTCATGTGGAAACCAGAGCCGGCCTGAATGGCCTGTGCACTGTATTCATCCATCAGTTTGATAAATTTTTCTGCAGATGCTTTGGTTTCACACCTGTCAATGAGCTCCTGCTCCGCACCGCAGAGTTCAGGAAACTCTGCCAGTAAAATTTTCCCATTGAGTGCCACCAGCAAATCCGAAAAATATCCTACTGCAGGATTGGCGGAAATACCGCTGAAACCATCGCTGCCACCGCATTTCACGCCAACAGTCAGTTTATCAAGGCCTGCAGGCTTGCGTTCCTGTCTGTTGATTTCTATCAATCCTTTAAAGGTAGAAGCTATCGCATGTTTGATCAACGCTTCTTCACTCATCGGACCCTGTTGTTCAAAAACATGGATGGGCTTGTCAAAATTTGGATTGCGTTTTTTGATGGTATCAACAAATGCATCTACTTGAAGATGCTGGCAACCCAAGCTCAAAACAGTTATGCCACCCACATTGGGATGATCTGCATACGCTGCAAGCAGGTTCTCTAAAATAGCAGAGTCTTGTCTTGTTCCACCACATCCACCCTGGTGGTTGAGGAATTTGATGCCATCAACATTTTTAAACAAACGGCCTGACTTTGCATCCGTTCCTGCAGAAAGGTTCACCGCATCACTATCCAGTTGCTCGCCTTTTTCGTAGGCCTCTTTGAGCATCCTGGTATAACGTTTGTACTTATCGGTAACCGCATAGCCCAACTCATTGTGCATGGCTTCACGGATCACATCAAGGTTCCTGTTTTCACAGAAGACGGTAGGAATAAAAAGCCAGTAATTGGCTGTTCCTACCCTGCCATCGGTCCTGTGGTAACCATTGAAGGTTCTTCCTGCATATTTTGAGACATCAGGGGCTGTCCATTTGTATTCAGCTGCCCGATACGCGTAAGGGTCTGCAGCATGGTGGAGATTCTCAGTCGTCATCAACCCGCCTTTCTTCACATCAAACTGCACTTTTCCTACCAGTACACCGTACATGATGACCTCGCCACCCTTGGCAAGATCTTCTGTATAGAATTTGTGTTTGGCTTGAACCCTTTCCTGCATTTCGTATTGAGATCCCTCAAACTCAATCATCTCCCCTTTTTCAAGGTCTCGCAGGGCCACAATCACATTGTCTTTGGGGTGTACTTTCAGCACAATTTTTTTCATGATCAACTGTAAATTAACGGGTTAAAACAGGTGACTAAGCTAAGAAAATTCCCGCTCTTGGGAAAGTTCAATTACGCAATCGTTGGCGATAGAAAATTACTGGGTGGGAAACTGATGCACATAATGATTTCAATGCAATTGTTCAGCCATACCATCGCAATCATCAACTAATTTTCTGGTCTTGTTTCGAAAACCCGCACATAGTCAACGTAAGACTTGTCTACACCTCCCTTTTGGATGAATTCATTTTTGCGGATGTCACCATCCAGCCAGTTGTTTTCACCAAAACAGCTTCCTGAGAAATAGATAAAATGGGACACCTGGGGAATCAGTTTCGGGTCAATCATTTCACGCACCAACCTGCCATCCAGGTAAAACCTCAAAAACGTTGGAGACCACTCAAAGCCATACACATGGTATTCCTGGTCATGGATGCCTGGGGCTTTCACCAGGGCGCCGTTTGACTTGTGGGCCGGTTTCCCATAACCATCCCAATGCAGACCGGAAGAATAAGCGTTGGCCTTTGTTCCTTCCACAATATCAATTTCACAACCATCGTTGGCGGTTCCATCCACGCCCTGTGGCGCTTTCATACCGTTTCCTTCAGGCATCATCCAAAATGCCATTTGGTGACCATTGGGTTTTACAATGTGCATGCGGGTTTCTATAAATCCATAGGTTGGTGCATACTTACCCTTGGAATTGAACCTGCCTGCCAGGTAGGTGGTATCTGCTGCCATCAGTTTTCTGTAATAGATAAAAATATTTCCCTCTTTCTCTTCCACCTGTTGCTCATCGGCCAGCAACAGGAGATCCGTTCTTTTTCGACTGGTGTTTTCTACATTCCATTTATCTGTATTGACAGTGTTGTCATTGAATTCATCAGAGAATACCAATTTCCATTTCTGGCTTATGGGCGTTTTCACAATGGAATCTTTCATGGCCATGGGGAATGCGTCTGCGGGGGTTTGTGCGTCCACAAACGAAGGCTTGGTTGATGGCTTTTTGCCAAAAACATCCATGTTCCATGCATCATGCCAGGTGATGGCCATTTTACCGGTTGAAAAATCGATGGGCAGCCAGATGTACCGTCCTGTGATCGGAAGTTCAGGTTTCCAAATATCAAACATGGCAATATAGCCATCGGCTGTTCCCTGAACTGGAATGAAATAAGACGATTGTCCGCCATAGGTTTTTTCGACGCCCAGGCTGTCAACACTGTTGTATCCCCTGCAGGGATTCCCATGGTATGTCCATTTTCCCAAGATGTTGCTGGAGGTATAGTAACGTGCGATATTGGGTTTCCAGCCGCTGGAGCCTGAGCCCAACAGGTGATAGGTCCCTTTTCTTTTGATGACGGCTGGTGCTTCAGTATGCACCTGTATTCCCTCGACTGCACGATAATCCCCTTCGGGGAAATAATAGTCACTGTCGAGCTTGCCAATAACAAAGGTTTTATCAGGTTTGCGGACAGCGAGGTGGTAAACAATCCCGTCATCATCCTTGAACATGGAAAAATCTCCCGATCCTTTGGTTGACCCTCCGCCTAAAAACTTATGGTGATAGGTAAATGGCCCTGCGGGATGTTTGGCCACAGCTACGCCAACATAACTCTTTTCATAACCAACACCTTTGAGGTAAAGCTTGAAAAAGGCCACAAATTCCCTGTTCTTCTGGTTGTACACCACCTTGGGCCTTTCAAGGATACAACCATAGGTCAAATCAGTTGTAGTATCCTTAAAATCAACTCCCAAAACAACCCCCTTATCCTTCCAATGCATCAAATCTTTTGAGGCATAGCAATGAATACCGCCATCAGCAAACTTTGCTTCTGACTTGCCTTCCAGCTTGTGTTCACCATACCAATAATACATCCCCTCATGAAAAATAACGCCTCCGCCATGGGCATTGATCGGAAGCCCTTTGTTATCGTACCAAACTTTTGCTGGAGAAAAAACGGATCTTTTTTGTGCATTTGATACGGCACACTGTGCGATGAAGGTGATGAGGAAAAATAGCTTTTTCATTAATGTAAAATCATTGTGGAATTTATTCGGAATCAAATTTGAGGGTTTCCTAAAAGTATCCCAAAGTTCCTAATGAACCGACAAAATCTTTCGGGGATGGTGTTCAAGTCAATCGGGTGAGTATTACCTTTACCTTCTATAAAACGAAACATCATGAAAAAACTAATTTTTGCAACAATAGCGCTGCTGGTTTCATTTGCTTCAAATGCACAACCTCCAGCGGGTAATGCTGATAAAGGTGATACCTACGGAAGCAAGGTAAAAGCAAAAGGGGCTATTCCTTTGGCTGAACTTGTAAGCCAATTGGAGAAAGAATCAAGCATGCCTGAAGCCAAGATCAGTGCAAAAATAGTAGATGTCTGCCCTAATAAGGGATGCTGGCTCAAGCTTGAGCTTCCTGATGGAAAACAAGCGACTGTAAAAATGAAAGACTACGGGTTCTTCGTTCCATTGGCTGCAAAGGGAAAAACTGTTGTAATTGAAGGCCAGGCCGCCATAAAAACGGTTTCTGTTAAAGAACTCAGGCATTTTGCTGAAGACGCCAAAAAATCACAGGCAGAAATAGATGCCATTACCCAACCGAAGACTGAAGTGAATATACTTGCAAAGGGGATAGTGGTGGTTGGTTAGCTCAAGTAGAGAAAGGTGCTGGATTTTACTTTGAATAATTTTCTTGTTTAAAATAATCAAACACCCTGTATATTTTTTCTGTGTTTTCGGTAAATAACTCAAACATAGTGCTATTGTTTTTCCTCAAATAAAATATTCGTTCCTTTTGTCCTTGCACTATTTTGAGTGAAGAATCATTCCTGATGATGTAATTAAAATCATCAACACTATTGTTGAATTTCATTTCCCCTTTGCCATTGGGTTTGAAAATTAAATGTTCATTATTGAATTTCCATAAACCAATAATTTTACTTTCGGTGATACTCGTTGATGGATACTGATTTTCTAATCGTGTATCCAATGTATTTTGAATTGTTTCAATACTGATGTTTTTAATATTGAATTCACTAATAAAAAGATATGCAATTTCCATTACACTCTTTTTGAAAACGTCTGGATAAGCGGCACTTAAGCAAGTATGATTAATTTTATCATAGAGCAAAACATTGGCTTTGCCACCGGCTTCCTTAATTTTTTCGGCAAAATGTATACTTTGTGTGTAATGGCATAACCTGTCTTCTTTTCCATGCAATAAAAGTGAGGCAGCAGGCTTATCCCTTAAATTATAATATGCAGATGCCATTTCACTTTTGTCTTCAGTTTCTAAACCATATTTTTTTCTTGCTTCGGCATTCGGAAATGGGGATTTTTTTTCATCATGGTCTACCAAGTTATACATTCCCTCTGCACCCACATAAATCTTGCAATTCGGATATTTTTGAGCCATCATTGCAGAAAGGGTAGATCCTGCTGAAGCACCTCCAAAACCAATCCTGGTAATGTCAGCATTAAATCTGTTTGCGTTGTCTAAAAACCACTTAACACTGGATTCTAAATCGTTTATTGCATCAGAAAAACTGGCATTATTCCCTTTACAACGGTAAGCCAACCCAACATAAATAATTCCCAGCGCATCAGACAAGATGTCTGCTTCACCTGAAAGCGTAGCTGGAGGAACTTCATTTTGTGTGCCGCCATTCCATCCTCCACCATGGACAAAGAAGTAAATAGGGCTTTTCGCTGTGGTTTGTTTGGGTAATTGTATTTTGATTGGTATAGAAAAATTACCCGCTGTTGTGGCTATAGTATCAATTGTTTTTTGAGCAGTACAAATAAAAACAAAGGAGCAGGCTAAAAATACAAATAATGATTTAAGTGATGTCATAATATGATTGTATAAAAAAAACCATTAGGGCTTTAGGAAAGAAAATATAAGAACCTACTACATCATTTACATTTCATTTATGATGTATTTTATTTTTTGCCAATAATCATGCTCATACAACCTTGCCCCTCCTATGATAGAAGCGGCTTCTCCCAATTCAGACACATCAATTAATACAGATGATAAACCTTCGATTGCCAAGGCAGTTTTCATAGAAGGCAAAAATAAATCTGCAGCCAGAGATATATTGCCACCAAGAACTATTTTATTGACGCCAAATTTTTTTACCCAAGGGCTCAAAAAAAGAGACAAGTCGTTACCAAAATCTCTAAAAACGCATTTGGCCTTTTCATCACTTTGTGCTGCGCTGGCCATGTCTTTAACACTTAAAATTGATTTGCCTGTTCTTTCATTATATCTTTTTATCAACCCCCTTGATGAGAAATGGTCATCTGCAATCCCAATCCCCAAAGGCAAGTGCCAAAGACATCCGCTCGGCGGAACACTTTCACCAGATGTAACTGGCAAACTGTTTTCAATAAAGGCGGAACCCAAGCCAGTTCCTAAAGTAATGGCCAATGATTTTGTTGTTCCCATGGTTTTACCAATCCAATCCTCGCCGACGGCAAAAGCTGCTGCATCATTCATAAAACGAATAGGAAAGTCATTAGGAAGTTGAAGTAATGGCCTTAAAACATCACCCACATTTATTCCATATAACTTTTCATATTTGTTATTCTCTCCGCTAAATAAAGGAGTGCCTCCCTCGTAATCAAAAGGTCCAGGCATTGCAAAACCAAGTCCTAAAATATTTTCTTGTCCAACTTGATCTATCGTTTGTTGTATTGTTTTTGCCCAAATAGAAAAAATGATACCGGCTTCTGCATTATTATCTAATTCACTCTCCGCAAAAGATTGATGATGAATTCTTTTTTCACATAAATAAAAAGCTGCGCAACTAATATGGCTTCCACCGATATCTATTCCGATTGCAAATTTATTTTCCATTATTTATCTATTGAAGTATAAAACATAATGCATTAGCAGAAAGTACCAAAAGAATTTTGGCTTAATCTCTTTAGGTGGCATCGCTCAAATGAAATGTGGTTGCTGAATTCTGCTTATCATTTCCCTTAAGCTAATAATCAATTTAATTTTGACAATTCTATGAATTGTGAATCTTGCATCTTTTCGCGATAGATAGTAACAGATTGAATCAAGCCTTTATAAGAATTAACCGAAACCCCTTTCGGATCAATCATATCTCCTGAATCCTGGCCTAAATAAATATCACCATCATTGGAATTAACGGATTGTATTGGCAGTAACATTTTCCGTTGTCCTATTAATTTTCCATCAGCAAAAAACTTTATAACATTATTATAGTTTTCAATTACTGCCACAAGATGGGACCATTTGTTGATTATTTCTGATGTTCCGTCAATAAACTGCAGGTGCTTATCATGCGCTACCACAAAACCAGGTATCCCGTTTTCTAAAAATATTGCCCACCCCTCCTTTTCTGATCCACAAGAAGCAATAATTCCATCAGGCGACGCTGGTTTAATGCGACATTCAATAACAAAACTGCCTTTTGAAGGATCTAAATCCGGTCTGGCTTTTATAACTGCTGTAGCACCATCATTAAAATTACCACTAGCGCCTCTTTGATCTTTATTCAGTACTACCCCCTGGAAATGGATATCATTTTCAGGTTGGGAATTTAATATAGTATTTCCAAAATCAATCGAAAGCAGTTTTCCTGTTTTCACATTTCCTAAGCGTTCAGCATCAGGCCTTGGTATCTCTGCTTTATAGCCTGTTTCTTTCTTAAGTTGCTCAAGTTCTGTTTTTAACTGGCTTTCAATTGCTGAAAATTCAGGTTTCTTTGCAAGATTGTATAATTCAGCCGGGTCATTAACAACATCATACAACTCATCCATATCATTAATGTCGGGGGTAGTTGAATACAGGTAATTTTCCGTTCGAATAGCTGTTATTCGAGGAATAAAATAAATGAGATCTGTCCAGTATGTAAAAAGAAAAGACTTTCTCCAATGCTCATTTTTCCCAAGTAATAATGGAACTATACTTTTCCCTTGCATTTGTGCAGGAATGGAAACTCCAGCCATTTCAAGAAAGGTAGGGGCAATGTCAGCATTGAGTACCATTTCTGAAATCGTCCGATTCGCGTTTGCCAATTTTGGATAGCGCATTACCAATGGAATGCGCATGGATTCATTATATGCCAAGCGTTTATCTCCTAACCCATGTTCTCCATGAAAAAAACCATTATCGGCTGCAAATACTATTATTGTATTGTCTAATATTCCTTTCTTCTTTAACAAATCATAAATTTCACCCAGTCCATCATCCACTGCAGTGAGTGATCGCAGGTAATCTTTTTGCTTTCCTATGCCTGTTTTTGCAGGCCAAGGAGCAGGCTTACGAATTTTTTGAGGAACTATTTTAGCCAGGTCTTTTTCCCTCAAGCGACGTCGTTGATCTTGATTCATCACAGTTCTTTGCCAGGCTGGTTTGTTTTCCATATTATCGAGCCAACTTGCAGGTTCAGGAAGCGAATCTGTGATAAATAAATTTTTGTCTCGATCAGCCGGAGTAAATGGCTCATGAACTGCCTTGTGGGACAAATAAACACAAAATGGTTTATCCGTATTTTTTTCGATAAAATTCAATGTATATTTAGTCAGTTCGTCTGTGATATACCCCTCATTGCGAATATTTTTTCCATTAATATTCAGATCATTGCCAAAGTAATTACCTTGCCCCGGAAAGCTACACCAGTAGTCCCATCCTTTTCTGGGTTCATTGCTTTCAGCCATATGCCATTTACCAATAAAAGCTGTTGCATATCCTTCACCCTGAAGTATTTGCCCAAAAGAACGTGTTTTGTCAGGGTTCAATTCGCGCCCTTCCTGATTGGTGTTCACTCCGTTGGTTTGAGGAAACATACCTGTTAAAATGGTTGCCCGAGAAGGCGCACAGAGTGAATTCGTACAAAAGGCATTTTTGAAATGTACCCCTTCGTTACGAAGCTGATCAATATGTGGGGTTTTCAAAAATGGATACCGTCCAATAAACCCCATTGCATCCCACCTTAAATCGTCAACCAGAACAAATATTATATTAGGCCTTTCCACAGCATGCTTTTCTTTGGGTTGTGCTTCGCAGAAAACTGGCATCCAAAAAAGTACCCAAAGAATGTTGATAGAAACAAAATGTTTGTAAGAGTTCATTACAGGTATTTTTATAAATATGTATTTTAAAAATTGTACTTTTTTTGATTTGAATATATATAAGATGGACTATAGAAAATGAATGTTCCTCTATCGAACAGGCTTAACACTTGAATAACCAGACCCGCCCCGAAACCAATTGCCCGCTTTTCCTGTTAGCCATAAATAATAATCCGAGTCAAGGTTATTGTCTAAACCAACAAATTTTTTAGTCCCATTTATTGGCAACTCATTCTCTCGAAGGCACTTGAAAATGGCTGTACCTTCATCTATTTCATCAAACATTGCGACGTACAAGGAATGAGCACCTGCAAGCTTTGCACCCGCAACTTGTTTCCATAAAAATTCTCCTTCATTCCTTGGAATGGCATTGTAAATCGCAGTGTCATTTTTTAAATTACCCCAACTGAATCCAGGAAAAACAAGGGGAACATAATCAACGTTATTGTCTTTACACCATTGAATATCTTTTGGTAATGAATTCAGGGCTACCTTTTCATAACTTTTTTGATTGTACCTTCCAACAGCCCAAGGCATAATTATATCACATTTTTTTATAACCGCATGTAAGCTGCTATCATTTTCGGTATCTTTCGTTAAGGTTCTCCAATAGTATGGAACACCCAACATGACTGAAACCTTTTTAGTGGGCCCTTTGATTTTATCTACTAAATTGTCTACATCGGCAATTGTATATTTTCGGCCATCCTTAAATCCAACACCCCATATTGCCACCAATGGTTTTTTATTGTGTCTCAAATAATTAGGATTTTTAGTATTGCTAAAAAGCGAAAACAAGCGTTGCAATTCCTCCCAGTCTTGTTGCACATAAGCCAGATCAGCGCTGGTACAGCCGCTTAAATCATACATAACACAAATGGCCTTATTGTATTTATTGGCAGCGGTTAATGCATTTTGCAGTACTTTATTAAAATGCGCCTTCCCTTTCGGGTTTGATTCCTTTACTTCACTGACAAACCGTTGCATAAAAACACCATCTATACCGTATTCTTGCATCCATTTAAAATGGAGTTCAACGGTTTCTGCATCTATAGGACTAAATAGTTTTGCATTGTCTCCATTGGCAAAAGAAAAAGGAGTAGTATATTGTTTTGGATATTCCTTCATGTCTGGCCACAGGTCAACAGAGGTGCAACCAGGTGCAAAACCACCACAACTCTTCTTTTGATAGTGTCTCCAACCTCTTTCTGCACCATCGCCCTCTGCAGTAAACCAACCCTGGTAACCCGCCATTACAAGGTTTTTGTAAGACGTATAGTTACAGCCTTTTTCATCATATATGACTTCTTTAACAAAAGGAGTTGCATTATCAAAGAGATCCTTATTCTTAGAATAAGAAACTAGAACTAAAAACAATATAACTAAAACACTTATTTGTATGCTTTTCATAGACATAAATATAGAAACCGTTTATAAATGCTGAAGAGACGAAACGTTTCTATGCTATGGCTTCTTAAACTGTTGCTTGGTAATCGTTAAATACAGGTCTCCGTAAGAAGACGAAGATTCTAGCTGCGTATCTTCATCCCATTTATTCCAAGAATCTATAAGAATCAAACGCGTAGTAGCACTGGCATTCATTTTAGCAACATTACAAAGTTGTTTAAACATTTTTCCGCCATCAGTTCTTGGATAATTTGGAGTAATAGCATTCGGTTGCAAAATTTTCCAATCATATGCAGGAGTTAGATTTGGGACGTAATCTATTCCTCCCATATTTGAAGCAAAATATTCTTTGGAATATTTCCAGTTCTGATCCATTGTTTGAGGAAGCAACCACCATCTATCCCAATCAGTCAATTGAGAACTGTAACTTTGGTGATAAATGGCATCTACGCAACCTTGAAACCTAAAAGGATATCGCGCCGGCGGAGACCAGCGCTCCTGCATTCCCACTATATACATTTCAAAACCCAATGCTTTTAACCTACTTCTTAGTGTAGTATAAATGCTTATATTATTGTTTGAAAAAAGCAAATGTGCGTTCATCAAATATAAAAGTACTTTTCCGTTTACTTTTACATAATTAGCATTATTCATTTGAGGCGCCATCTTAATGATGTCTTGAAAAAATTGCTGCAATTTTACAGCATCATTTTCAAGAGGAGCAGTATTTGAAATTGCGTAAGTAGTATTTGAAAAATTATAAGCCAAAGCAAATTTTAAGTTGTCGGTATTCGCATCCAGAAAAGATTTTATGGTTGATGAATCAGCCCTGAAATTTATCAAGTCTCTGCTTACTGACCTAAAAGGGAAAAGGAAATAATCAATACCACCCCGTTTGGCTTGTTGAATGTGGTTGGTCATGATATTAGGCAATACCACACCATTTACCATAGCATAAGTTCCTACAGAGGGAACCTGGGTAATAGAAGTATTAAACGTTGTAAAATTGTAGTAAAATGCACCTACAGTATAATCTGTTGTAACAGGTATTTCGTTAATGGTATAGTTTAATATATTGTCCGTTACGGAAGGCGCATCATTCTTTTTTGTACAAGATGCAAAAAAAACAAGACCAGCTATGACAAATAATGAAAATTGTAATTTTTTCATGATTACGGTTTATAAGTTTTAGTAACGATAACAGTAAATCCTGAAGCCAGTCCTGCAGCCCGGACCGATTGAATAGTAGTACCATACCATTTATTCATACCAGATAGATCATAATATACGCGCATAGCATTAAAATCGGGTACTGTGTAAGGCGCAGCAAACTTTAAATTGTTGTAAGGATTGGTGGTTTCCTCAGTGAAGTTTGGAATACCCAGCTGTTTAAGTGCCCCTGCATATCCTACTGGATTCTGAGCGCTAACTGAAAGTGGATAAAATCCACGATCTGGAATATCTTGATATAGCAATGAAGCAAATGAAGGATTGGTATGGGGTGATAAATTCAATACCCTTGTTTGGCGTTGTAAGCACCAGGCATCAAAAGGCTGATCTGGGAAATAATTAAGCCATAACTGGTGATAAATTTTATTGATATCTCCTGCAGGAATATTAGCATTTACCAAATGAAGATAATCCCAAAAACCAGTACCTGTAGTACCAAACTTTACTCCATTTCCTGCTTTATATATATCCCTCAATGTAGCAGGAATTCCCCAAAAAGCAAAATTAGCATCGATAGCAGAGGTATAATAATTTTCTGCCGTGCTACTTCCGCCAAGGTTCAGCATTCTCGCTTGTGCTTTTAAAAGCTGTGCTTCCGCAAAGCTCAGTACGATAAGTGGTCTTGTAGGATTGTTAAGAATTTTTAATGAAAACATTGAATATGCACTAACGCCGTTTATTCCACCGTTATTTGCCTGACCTTGGGGATTAATTCCTCCTGTAAGCTGAGGTGTCCAACCTGGCAAAAGTCTACTTGATTTTGTGATTCCGTAGTGTGGAATTGGATAAGTCACTACATACAAAGAGTCATTAAGTGTGCTTGAAACGGTATCAGTAACCCTGTATCTACTGGCAAGCTTTACAGAATCGAAATAATAGTTTATTCTAGGATCCTTATAAGACCTCAAATACATAAACATAATATCAGACATTCTTGGAAAGAAACTTGTAAAATTAGACCTGATATACGTTTTATAATATGGGTTTTCATTGCCTATTACATTTTCATAGGCTACTTTTGCTGTTTCATTTTCAGTGCCAATTAAGGCTGCTTCATTGCCCATAACATCTCTTACTTCTGCATCTGCCAATGATCCTAAATTTCTTCTGCATCTTAATGCGATCTTTAATCGAAGTGTGTTAGCAAATTTTACCCAATTTTGCAATTGTGTACCAGATGTTCCATATACAACATCATACGTCAGCCTATCTTTTGTGTTATTCACATTGATGGTGGTACTGGCAGTTTTTAACATCTTTAATATTTTGACATAAGCCGAATCTTCTGACTCAAAATTTATTTCAGTGAGATAATTGGTGTTATTTGCCTCTGTTATTGGGATTGACCCAAAATAGCCTGTAAGAATTGAATATACATAAGCTTTCCAAATTCTTGCAATTTGAACCCTGTTTGCATAAAGAGGATCTTTTCCAAATTGTGTTTCAATTTGGGTTAAATTTTGTAAAATATTTACATAAAAGTTTTGCCATACGCCTTGGTCACCATTCGCATATCTGCCCACAGCGGATCCAAAATTGGCAATTTCCCACATATTGACATTGATGCCGCTATTAAGTCCGGTTGCCCCTACCCAATCACCTGTTCTTTTAACTGAAACTGCTAACAAGGCTTCAGGTGTGGCATTGATAAACTGTGTGGGGTCTGTATTCAATTCTTCAAACTTTTTTGTACAAGAAGACAGACCAACTGTGAGAAGCACCACAAGAAATAAATATATTCTCTTGTTCATTTTTATCATTTTAAATGATTGATTAGAAACTTAATTTAATAGAAGCACCAAAAGTTGCATAAGGAAAGGATCCACCGGATTCAATACCCATGGTTCCATTTCCTGCCCCTGTTACCGATTCAGGATCAATTCCAAATGGGGTTGCCTGGAAAATTTGCCATACATTTCTACCAGTTAACGCCACATAAGTACCTTTTACAAAACTCTTTTTCCCAAAAATGTTCTTATTAAATGTATACCCAAATATTATTTCACTAATCCTAACAGAAGTAGCATCAAAAGTAATTGCAGGCACATTGCTTATAACGTTATCACTGGCATATGTCGTTGGACTTATCCAACCCATAAATTTTTCACCAACCATCAGACTTCCCTTGGCATCGGTTAAAAGAACACCTCCTGGGCCAGATCGGGGTATGTAGGCATTGCGATATACAGCTCCCTTAATACGGTTTGAATCTGCATAACGGGTCACAGTAGTACCAACAGTCTGTCCTATATTTCTTCTTTCATTGTCATTTTCTCCTAAGATAAAATTGCTCAATAAAAACGGATCTCTCCCCTCAAGGGAGGTTAAGGTGTTTCCCTGAAATACTGCTCGTCCATAAGATTCAGAGAATATTACACCCCCCATTTTAACCGTTGCTGTAACCTGGAGACTGAAGCCTTTGTATGAAAACGAGTTTGATATTCCTCCAATCCAATCGGGGCGTGGATTACCGGTAATCTGGTTTAGATTAATGATGTCTCTACCAGTGGCAGCAGCAACAAGCGTAGTGTCACCGATCATATATGGCACACTTCCAAGATGAATGCCAAAAGGTTGCCCCACCATGGCATTAACCGAAACTGCTAGCCTGCCACCCAACTGAATCCTACTCACATTAGGCAATATAGAAACCACTTCGTTTACATTCCTAGAAAAGTTCAATCCCGTTTTCCAAGAAAAGTTTTTCTTCTGTATGATTTTTGCATTTGCATTTAGCTCAAACCCTTTATTTTGTATTTCGCCCGCATTGATTATTCTATTGTTAAAACCGGTTTCCCAAGGTGTTTGTACATTAACTATTTGGTTGATGGTATTATTGCTATAATAAGTTGCATTAAAGTCAATCTTATTTTTGAATAAAGACAGCTCTAAACCGATTTCCCTTGAAATTTGTTGCTCCGGTTTTAAATCAGGATTCTTCAATTGATTGGTATAGGACAATAACGGACTCCCCAAAAACAAACCCAATGTATTATAGGTATTGATTAATTGATAAGGATTGGTACTGTTACCAACTCTTGCATAGTTAACCCTTAATTTACCTGATGATATAACATTTTTATTTTTTATAAACTGCGAAAAGTTTACGTTGGCACCTATTCCCGGGTAAAAGAAAGTATTGTTACTCAAAGGCAAGGTAGATGACCATTCCTGTCTTCCAGAAACATCCAGGTATAAAAAGTCCTTATACCCAATGGTTGATTTTACATAAGCAGACTGTTGCCTTGATCTTGTTAAAGATTCTGATGCAGTAGGTACAGAATTAGCGTTACCAATACTCGGCATATTATGAACCAGCAGGGCACTTATTGATGCCGACCGGGCCAATACATTTATATCGTTTACACTAAATCCTGCTAAAGCATCCAAACTAAAATCATCGCCCAACCTTTTGGTATACATAGCCAATGATTCATAAAACATGTTGTTTTGCCGAGACAATAAATTAGAATAACTGCCCAATGGAACCAATCTTCCTCCAAGCTCTTTATGTACATAGTTGTCTACAGTAGACATGTCGGCTACTATCTGGTTCCTCAGTTTTAAACCTGTTGCAATATTTACAGTAGCTACAATGGCTCCATTGATTGCACTGCGGGTATCTTCATTTGAATTGGCATTAATGGACCAATATGGATTTTCCGTATTGTTCACTTGATTGGTAATAGGAGAATTGCCAAATTCGTCTCTATATGGAAGAAAAGCATCTAATCGTGTGCTTCTAGCCATATATACATAAGCGGCTAATGGGTTTCCAGGATCCAAATTTTTAACCATTCGGTTTTTTGTATTCCAGTTGGTATAATTAACCCTTGATTCAACTTTTAAAATTTTACCTATATTTCTGGTAGCAGCAATAGAAAGGTTGTGTTTCTTTACAAGGTTTACATTGGGAACAACATCATTTCCATTTGTAAACCCATACGATAACCTGAATGCGGAGTTGGCATCAGACTTACTAATGGATAAATTCGATGACGTTGTGAGACCCGTCTGATAAAGATCACTCACATTGGCAGATTGGGGAACATATCCTTCAGGTATGGGTACTCCACTGAAAGAATTATAGGGCTGGCCCAACATGGGTGCACCCCAGCTTTGGTTGAAACTACCCATGTTAACACCACCATTGTTCTTATTGATGGTATTACCATTGTTCTGGGCCAATCGCATACCAGATCCTTCTCCGTACACATTTTGGTAATCCGGAAACGCAGTTACCTTATACCCTTGGACACTTTGATTAAAATCAATGCCCAGGGTTCCGTCTCCACCAGGCTTCCCTTTTTTCAACGTTATCAAAATAGCCCCATTTGCTGCTTTTGCACCGTACAATGCAGCTCCATTCGGACCTTTCAACACTGTGATGGATTCTATATCGTCTGGATTGATATTGGAAATTGGATTACCATAGTCAAGATTGCCAGCTGTTCCAACCGGGTTCTCAACAGGTACACCATCAATTACCATTAACGGCTGATTATTTCCTGAAAATGAATTATCCCCACGCAAAGTGAGCCTTACGCTAGAACCAGGCTGTCCAGTTCCGGTTACCTGTAAACCGGCTACTTTACCTGTTAATCCATTTAAAAAATTCAAGTCCCTTGCTTCAGTAAGCGTCGTTGGATCTACAGTTTGAGATGCGTACGTTACAGCCCTTTGTTTTTGAGTAACACCTAAGGCGGCAACAACGACCACATCAGCTAATTTTTCTTGATTGGGGCTTAATTTTACGTTTATTTCTGAGCGCTTGGCTATTAAGATTTCCTGTGTCGTAAATCCTACAAAAGAAAAAACAAGGACCCCCTTTTCAACATCCAATACGTTAATCTGATATAAGCCGTTTGCTTTTGATAAAACCTTATTGCTGGGATTAGCCTTTACAGATATTACTGCCCCAACCAATGGCATTCCTTCAGCATCAACTATTGTTCCTTTGATTGGCTTTGTTTGGGCATAGATTTGAGCGGATGTACATAACATCAGCACCATCATTAATAATTTACTCATACAGCTAGCAATTTGGTTGTTAATACTACAAGTTAATATTTACTGGATTTTATGGAATTTAAAAAAATAAAATCAATACCCTGGGTTTTGTTTCCAAGTTGGATTCCTTGACATTTCTGCAAAAGGAATAGGAGCAAGATACTTCTTGCTAAAATCTGTACCAGCTGGAATAGGGTTTTCAAGTGGAGAACGGGCTGCTGTAATTTGAGGAAGCATTTGCAATCGAACGATATCATACCAACGCATGCCCAAAGCAAATTCTCCTGCAAATTCATAAGCTCTTTCAAAAACAACTGAATCCCTAAAAGCGGTTTTGGAAAGACCGGGTCTAAGGTTGGCTAAACCCGCCCGGGTTCTCACAGTATTGATTGCTGCATAACCTTCAGGAGTGGGGCCACTACCTGCCATTGCAGAAGCTTCAGCAAAAATGAGTAACATTTGCGGATATCGGAGAAGGATTGTTTCCTTATTGGTAAACCCGTTAATCGCTTCTATTGAAGTGGCCGTTTCAACCACACCATCAGCGACCCCACCTGTAACCAGACCTGCCCTGAATTTCCTATAATATGGATGGCGTGTTGCAGTTGAGGGAGAGTTCCACGGAACCAAGTTCCAAGTAAAATTGGGTGATGTTCCTGTTCGCAATTTAAGTGTATCGTAGAATGTTGCATCTGTTCGCCTGCAGCGGGGTGCAGCGAGGAAAAAATTGATTTCAGGAAACATATCGCCAAATCCAACTTGGTTGGCACGACTCCTTTCTTCTTCAGGTATAGTGGTAATGGTCTGTCTATTATTTACACCCCCCACTACGCTATATTGCATGGCGAAAATGCTTTCAGGGCAGTTATTGGTGGTAAATACCTGGGCATATGGAGTGCTCAAATTATACAATCCTCCATCCATTACAAGTTTAGCTTCTGCTGCAGCCAATGCAAAGTTTTCAGTTTTGTTAAGTGGCCAACCGGTCATTTGAAGATATACATCAGCCAATAGCGCACTGGCAGCACTCTTGTTCGGCTTGCCTTGTGCTTTTGCTGCTGGCAGAAGGGTTTTGGCCTGTTGCAAATCAGCTATGATTAGGGCGTAAACCTGATCCACTGCTACCCTTGGCAGGCTGACTTCAGGAGCTATATCACCCTTTACAATTGGCAATTCACCAAAAGTTCTCAATAAATAATTATAGCACAAGGCTCTTGCAAAATACGCATTACCTGCTGATTCATTTTTTGCAGCTAGAGAAGTGGGCGTTAAAGCAGGAACCTGGTCGAAATTTGTAAGAATCCCGTTTGCCTGGTAAATACAAGCCCATGAGCCATTCCATTGATCGTTTATGGCTGAAATGGTACTGCTGCCTGATAAACGATCAAATTCACGCAATTCTCCCTTGTTCGAACCAGCATTGGTTGTAAGATCATCTGATCCAAAATAGGAGCATGCTCTAAAATTGGTAAATCCCCAGACTGGCCCTCTTACCAATCCTGCCCACATACCAGCAACAGCTGCGTTAAGATCACTCTGTGTTTTATAGAAGCTTGCAGGTGTGAGCCTTGCTCTTGGATCCTCAACGAGTTGCTTGTTACATCCACTTAGCACCCCAGAGAATACAGCAAGGATTAGAGTGAAAAATATTATGAAATTATTTTTTTTCATTTTTTTATTTTTGATGCCTTTTAATTAATTCCTGGTAAAAACATTTTCTATTAAAGGCCAATTCTTATGCCTATTGTCATTGATTTAGGGTTGGGAATAATTCCAAATTCCTGACCTGCCGATATCGCATTACCCGTAGGTAAAAAATCAACTTCAGGATCATACCCTTTGAACTTTGCATTTACCCAAAGGTTTTGTCCACTAACATATATATCCAACGAAGACACCTTAATTTTTGACAACGTTTTTTCAGGAATACTGTAGCCCAGCGATAAATTTCTCAATTTAATGAAACTGGCATCGTACACATAACGGCTGCTATTGTTAAAGTTCTTACTGGTTGTGCTCCAAGCCGGATTATCTGTTTGATTTGTAGCACTCCACAACTTTTCAGGTAAAGCTTCAATAGTGGTTGCATTTCTCGCATCACCCAAACCACCCCACAAATAAGCAAGCGTTTGTGAAAAAACCTGACCACCCTGGCGGCCCTGGAACATAAAACTCAGTGTGAAGTTCTTATACTCCAAGTCGTTGATAAAGCCCCACGAAAAATCAGGAGTAGCATTACCAATCCGTTGTTGATCGGCTCCTGAATAAACACGATCATTATTCAGGTCTTCGTATTTTGCGTCACCTGGCTTCATGCCATACAGCGCTGCTTCAGCAGCGTCTTTTGATTTCCAGGTACCCAAAAATTTGTAACCATAAAATTCACCCAATGGTGCGCCAATTTTTAATAAAGAATTGAATGTATTGTTGCCATTGGTAAAAATTTGATTATCGGCTAATCCTCCAAGGCCAACCACTTCATTTCTGTTAAAGGAAATATTGAAATTAGTAGCCCATTTGAATCCTTTTTTAGAAATTATTGGCGTTCCACCAATCGCAATTTCAAGTCCGTTGTTTGCCAATTCGCCTGCATTGGTTTGGGTATTACCCCCACCTGCATAGGCAAAATTTGGTCGATTATACAACAGATTGGAAATTTTACTTTGATAAATATCCACGACCAAATTTAATCTTCCCTTTAAAAATGCGGCATCAAAACCAGCATCAAAGGTTTTCTTTTTCTCCCATTGTAGATTTTGGGAAACTGCTGACCCCAAAGAAGTAGCTATTTGCCCGCCAGCTTGATTTGCGCCATAAAAATAAGAAGCTAAACCACCAACAGACCCTGTATTCACTGCAGCAATAGAAGAATAGGAAGGCACAGCTTGATTACCTGTTTGACCATAAGAAGCACGCAGCTTCAGGTCGCTAAATATGCTAGAATTCTCCAGAAAGTTTTCCTTTTTCAGATTCCAGGCCAAACCTACCGAAGGGAAAGCGCTGTATTTTTCGACCAGGCGTGAAGACCCGTCGGAACGGATACTGGCAGATAGCGTGTACCTGTCTTTAAAGGAATAATAAACACGACCCATTGTGGACACCAATGCATCCGCATTGTAACCAGATGATGTTTGTTGAAGTCCGCCCAGACCAAGATTGTAATAACCCAGGTTCCATGTAATAAGGTTCCTAGCAATAGCAGTCAATGACAGATTTCTACCTTCCTGATATTCAAAAAGTGCAGTGGCATTTATAGAGTGGTCACCAAACTGTTTTTTATAGGTAAGGAAATTACTTGTTTGAAGGCTTCTTAACCTGTTGGAACCCACTTGTGCAAAACCGGAGCCTGTGGCAAAAGCATTGGTTCCTGGCCCTTCAAGCGTTTGAGCATGACCAGAGTTTATATCATAAACGTTGGTAGAAGTAAAACTAAGATCATTTAAAATTTTATACGTAAAAATAGCAGAGCCAGATATGTTGGTATTAATATTATCATGGGTCCGGTTTTCTGCCTGCGCTATTGGATTAAATCCGATAGAACCAAATCTTCCATTGGTAATAAAATTACCGGTACTAAGGTCCCGGATAAGCGAAGTTGGATCCCATAGTAGTGCCTGGTTAAGCGGGTCAAGCAAACCACCACCATAATTGTTGTTGTGTGTTTGTGGGATATTTGCTACCAATAGTAATTTAATATTCAATTTGCTGCTGGCTTTTATATCAACATTTCCCCTGAAAGATGCTCTTTTAAACCAGGTGTTCAAAATCAAACCTGGCTGGTCCAAATAACCCAAGCCAAAGTAATATTTTACAGTTTCGTTGCCCCCACTGATATCCAATTGATGGTTCTGCACCAATGCTTCGCGATGAAGCTCATCTTGCCAATCGGTTCCTTTTACTGTACCAGACTGAAGATCGCTTAACTGTGCTGGGGTAAAAGGGGCAACACCTCCAGGGCTAAGAGAAAGCACCTGATTGTTGACAGAACGCGCAAAATCATAGGCTCCCATCAAATCGAGTTTTCTGGGCATTTTATCGTTACGAATCCAGGTATCGTAATTCACCTTGATTTTTCCTGAACGTCCTGATTTGGTTGTAATCAAAACCACACCATTAGAACCCCTGGATCCATAAATAGAAGTAGCTGCCGCATCTTTTAAGATTTCCATTGACTCTACATCATTTACGTTTACATCATTCCCATTCCCAATGTTGCCATCAATAACATACAATGGACCAGTACCCCCTGTAATGGAATTGGCGCCTCTAATTTGCACCCTTAATCCAGCTCCTGGTTGTCCATTGGGGCTGGTTACATTAACACCAGACGTTGTGCCTTGCAGGGCCGTTTCTAAGCGTGTTAAAGGTCTTTTGCGAATTTCAGCAGCCTTTACTGAGCTGCTGGAACCCGTAATGTCTCTCTTTTTTTGCACGCCATAACCTACCACCACAACATCGCCCAAAATAGCCGCATCTGGCTGAAGCTGAACTATACAATCGGAGGAGTTTTTAACACTATATTCCAGGGTTTGATAGCCAACATAGCTAATGACCAGGATCGGCTTCAACTGGCTAGCAGTTCCAAGTTGAAAACTACCATCTGCGCCTGTTGTTGTACTGAAAGAAGTTCCTTTAACGGTTACAGTGGCGCCAGCAAGCGGCTTACCTGTATCGTCCGATATCTTTCCTTTTACCGCAGGCACCTGTGCATGAACCCAAAGAATGCAGCATGTGAAAAATAGCAGTAATTTTAATTTTCTCATAATAGTTGGTTGAGTTTAGGAATTCAAGTTAAAAGTAGCTTGGCCAGATTAATAGAAACCTTAATTATATATTAATCAAGAAATTAATGGTGTTTTTTTGAAATTAATTGTTGCTGATTATCAATAAGTTGTAAACCGAATGGCAAATAAATTTAAAGCGCCCTATAAATATCAAAAAGAAAATAACATTCGTTTAAAGCAAGCAGTTACAATAATCATTTATAATTGACAGAGAGATTTTAGTTCCCATCTTCCGTAATGCCCCATTTTTTATTGGGTGTTGGACCCATCTCTAATTCAAGATGTCCCCCGGATATCAATTGATCATGGGTAAACCAGGGTGTACTCAACAGCTTCCCGTTCAATTTTGCACTTTGTATGTATTTATTTACAACCGAGCATTTGTTGGCAGTTAGCCGAAATTGCTTTTTATTGGGTAAGTCAATGGTTACCTTACTAAATAGGGGACTACCTATTGTATAGATTGGCAAACCTGGCGTTACGGGATAAAAACCCATGGAAGAAAATACCACAAAGGCAGACATCCCACCCCCATCTTCATCACCAGGTATCCCATAAATATTATCCTTAAACCAGGCATCCAAAAGAAACCTGATCCTCTTTTGGGTTTTCCAGGGTGATTTTGTGTAATTATACAGGTAGGGAATGTGAAAACTAGGTTCATTGCCCATAGAATATTGGCCAACCAATCCGGTGGCATCTGGAAACTTGCTCCAGAATTCATATTTTGACCGGCCAAGTGGCTCACGGAACAATTGATCAAGCCTTGCTTCAAAAGCATCACTGCCGCCCATTAACTTTTTCAACCCGGGAATATCCTGCTGCACTTGCCACAAAAATGTATAGCCATTGTTCTCATCATAAAATTCCCTGCCACCCATACCCCCATCAAATTTGGGATCTATATCAATCCAGTTGCCCTTATCATCTTTGGGGAGAAAAAATTGTTTTTCACTATTCCATAGATTTTTATAGTTATACCCCCTTGATTGAAATATACCAGCATCTTTTTTACCCAGGTCTTTCCCCAATTGCCCCAATGCCCAATCATCATAGCTATTACCCAGCGTAACTGCTACAGCCTGTCTTTTTTCAAAACTGTGTACTTCCAAAACCGTTTCTTTGGCGCCGGATGCTAAAGCCGGAAAATATCCTTTTTGATAATAGAAGTCATCCAGTACTGTTTTCGCCCCATTTCGCCAGGGCAGCATAGTGGCTTCAGTGGCATTTTTCAGCATTCCATCATACGCCTTGTCAATATCGAATCTTTTCAACCCCTTCCTGTAAGCGTCTAAAAAACTGATGGAAGAATGAAAAGCATTCATACAGACATGGTCACCGTATAGCACTGGGAAAGTGGGCATCCAGCCAGATTGCTCATACATGCGCACATAAGAATGCAGCATATCTTCTTCCATCGACGGATTTAAAATAGTACGCAATGGGTGCTGTGCCAGGAAAGTATCCCATGACCAATCGTCAACATAAAAAGTACGATTGTCTTTATGGATTTGTTTATCAAAACCACTATAATAAGATGAGTCTTCGGAAATATCAACCATCCGCTCATAACAGCGGTACAAGGCTGTGTAAAAAGAACGTTTCTGACCTTCTGTACCGCCCTCTACCTTTATTTGCGACATCACTTTACTCCAGGCAAGCTTACCGGCGTTCAATACTGATTGAAAATTGGTTTTGCTTAGTTCTTTTTCATAGTTCCGCTTTGCCTGTTCCGGACTCAAATAGCTGACAGCATACTTAAATTCAACTTCCCTGGTAGATGCCGGAAAACTGATATACGCTTTAACAGCTTCCCCTTCAATGTTTCTTTCAGGCAATAACTTATCTTTTGTAACTACTCCTGGTGTTCCGGGTACACTAAAAACACCGTACATATATATTTTAATGTCGCTACGGTAGGTTTCCATCCCTAATATTTCTGTTGGCGACAGAAAATCAAAGGATGACTTTCCACCATTGTACACCCCGAACAATATTGCTTTGCCTTTCACTTCGGGAAAAGAAAACCGGTAGAAACCAGTTTTTTTACCCACGGTAAAATCTACTTTTACCTCATCGTCCACTAAATAGGTGGAATAATACCATGGTTTATTTATTTCAAGATCATGGTCATATGTCATTTTAGCTGTCCAGCTTTTACTCGTTATCTCACCAATTGCAGGTTTTAAGGAAAAAACCTGCCCCTGACGATGAGAAACTACCGTTAATGGGAAAGTAGAAATCTGATCGTCCAAGAAATCCGCTCTTTGTGGTGTAAACCTGATCAGCTGATTGGGAAGCTGTACAGTTGGCCTGGTGGGTAACAACAATTGCCCCACATTGCCTATGGTAGGATCAATATAATTGATGTTTGAAAACGGAACCTTACTGCCTTGAGCATTAGCAACATTAACGAAAGCGCTAAGCAGCAGAATTTTGAGGAGTGTACCAGTAAATTTTAAGCCCCGGTAAACGGAAAGAATTTTGGCATCAACAAAAAGATACTTCCCATTCAAATGAGCAACAACCAAAAACTTCATACATACAAGCATTTCATTACAAATTATACTGTAAGAAACGTTTGCTGCCTTAATAACAGCACTAATAAATCAACTAATGAATAAATTAATGCTGCTTTTTTTAAGACTTTCTAAGAAAATTGTAAAAGAAACGATTATCGCGCACACTAATTATTGTCCTAATATTTCTGCATAGGACTTTCCAAAATCCTGTCCGTAATTTTTTGTGTATTCTTTTGTAAAATTTAAATACGTCTCTTTTGCCGATCCATGCCTACCCAATATGATCAGGGAACGGCATTTTAGTTCAAGCGCTTCCTCGTTCATCTGATCAAATTGAAAAATACAATTGGCTAATTTTAAGATAAAATCTGGTTCTGATTGCAAACTGGCTTTGGAAGTATAAGAAAGGATGGCTGTGATTACAAAATCACTCACATTGGCCTTAGTATCATCTAACCAGGAATACTGGGCCTCCCGTAAAAAAGCACCCTTGTTTAAGATGGTCAACAATTCGTTGATATAACTTTTACCTACAGGGAATGGTTTCTCATCGGCCAACTTTAAAAATTGCTGATAGTCCAGTGTAATAGAATTGTTTAAAATTTCAAATCTCCATTTCCCCGTTTCTTTGGAAATATTTGTAACACCTGCTTTTTCGAGTATTGATTTCAGTTTCACAATATTAACCGAAAAATTGTTTCTGGCATCTTTTATCGGTTTGTCAACCCAAATGGTTTCATAAAGTTTATCCGAAGAAATGCCTTTGCCATCTTTGAAAGTATTAATAAGAATCAATAAAAATATCTCCTTAAGAAGCGGAGTAAACTGGCGGGTAATATCATTACCCTCCTTATCAATCACTTCAAAATGACCAAAAAGAAAAATAGTAGATGATGTCTTAAAATTTTCATACAATCCATGACTTGATAATTTTTCTTCATCTGCCAAAGATTGAAAAGCTGGTTGGGATTGTAAAACAGGAAGTTTTTTATCATTAACAGCATGCTGATTTTGCTTTCGTCTTTTCTGTATAAGAAAAATAGTTATTTTCAATACGATTGCCGCAAAAAGGGCAGCTAAGAACCCAAAGAACCAATAAATCAATTTGTTGATGGCATTAACTGGTTGTGTTACAAGTAGCCTATTGGGTGGGAAGTCAATCGTAAATATCTCTACGCTAGTTGGTTTATTGGGGGCACTTACTAAAGTTACTGCAACTAATTTTTTACTAGAGGGACAATAATATAAATCCGCAAAAGATTCAATATCATGGAAAGAATATGGAATACTGTCGCCCAAAAACTCATACTCAGGTGAACTCAGGGAACCACGAATCAACTGCAGATGGGAATTAAACCTGTCAATTGGAAATATTAAACCATAAAATTGATTGGCTTGACCGTCAATAATAAGGCTATTGGCAAAACAAAATTCTTTTTCGGGTTGTTTAAAATCATAAATGTGTTTGAACGTTCGACCACCAACACTATAAGCCATTAGTTCAAAATTATACTTAGGATTTACTGCCTGATCGCCCGTTTTACTTCCATAACCTCCAATGATATAAGCAGTATCGGTTGCATCATTGGTACCAAGAGCCGAAAGATAACGGGGCATGAAAAAATCACCCTTGGTATTAAGAACTTCCCACGTATGATCCTGAAAATTATATCGTTGTACAATATTTTTGTAATGAAGCATGCCATAACCACCAATGATATAAAGAGCACTGTCAACATTTGAAATAAACTTATTAGCCTGCCAAAACTCTGTAAGTTTGG
>Ga0207909_1000024_pt1 | contig 63609 bp, 48 predicted proteins | sample LakMenEpi05May10_FD_150672 | JGI IMG/M metagenome (GOLD analysis project Ga0207909, IMG submission 150672) | Freshwater microbial communities from Lake Mendota, WI - 05MAY2010 deep hole epilimnion (SPAdes) | ecosystem: Environmental > Aquatic > Freshwater > Lake > Epilimnion/Euphotic zone ...
CCCGGATGGAACCTCCGGGTTGGATAAAGGACTCAATGCCTTCTGCATGGCTCATTTTTACGCAGTCATCAAAAGGAAAGAAGGCATCACTGGCCAATACAGCACCCTTCAAATCAAAATTGAATTGCTTGGCTTTTTCAATGGCATGCCTGAGGGAATCAATGCGGGAGGTCTGTCCACAACCTTTTCCAATCAACTGTTTGTTTTTTGCAATGGTGATTGCATTTGATTTAAGGTGCTTGCATACCTTGTTGGCAAAAATCAGGTCGATCTTCTCTTCTTCAGTTGTTGCCCTTGCACCGGACTCTTCCCATTTTTCGAAATTACCTTTGTCCTGGTCTTGGACCAATACGCCATTCAAGAGCGATTTGAATTGTTTTGTTGCAGGATGATCTTTTTTCTGGATGAGCAAGATTCTGTTCTTCTTGGTGGTCAACACTTCCAGCGCATCTGCATCAAACGCAGGAGCAATCAGTACTTCAAAAAAGATCTCATTGATTTGTGCTGCTGTTGACATGTCGATGGTGCTGTTGCAAACCAGTACACCGCCAAAAGCGCTTTCCGGATCACCTTGCAAGGCATATTTCCAGGCTTCTGCTGCATTCTCCCTTGTAGCAATTCCACATACATTGGTATGCTTGATGATGGCAAAAGTAGATTCGGTTTCTCCCTGGAACTCAGCAATCAATTGTACGGCAGCCTCAACATCCACCAGGTTGTTGTAGGATAGCTCCTTGCCATGCAACTGGTCAAACAACTCATTGAGTTTTCCGAAGAAAATGCCTTGCTGGTGAGGGTTTTCACCATAGCGCATGATCTGGGGATTTCCTGATGAATGCAGGAATTGATTGGTATTGTCTGCAGTGAAATATTGTGCAATGGCCACATCATAATTGCCAACAATATCAAAAGCCTTGGCTGCAAAATTTCTTCTTTGTGCCAGGGTGGTAGTGCATTGTTGTTCCCTGAGGATTTCTACCAATGGGGCGTAGTCTGACTTTGATGCAATGACCACCAGATCGCTAAAATTTTTGGCGGCAGCCCTGATCATCGAAGGCCCGCCAATATCTATTTTCTCAATGATGAGTTTTTCTTCTGTTGTGTTGGCTACTGTTTCTTCAAAAGGATACAGGTCAACAATGACCAGGTCAATTTGAGGAATGGCATACTCTTTCATTTCCGCCAGATCCTGTTCTACTGCCCTCCTTCCAAGGATACCACCAAAAATCTTGGGATGCAAGGTCTTGACCCTTCCTCCAAGGATGGAGGGATAGTCGGTCACAGATTCAACCGGGATGCATTCCAGGCCCAGCTGTTCAATATACTGTTGTGTTCCACCAGTGGAATAAATGGCGACGCCATTTTCACTCAATAGCCTAACCAGTGGTTCAAGGCCATCTTTATAGAAAACGGAGATCAGTGCAGCGCGGATTTGTTTTTGCATCATTATTGGGTTTGGTGGCAGCGAATCGTATAAGGCCCCTCTTCGGGGATTGATTTAAAGCGCAAATGTAACTTTTGTGCTTCTTTTTCCCATTGCTTAATTTTCCACACTGGTGTTGATGCATCTGCAAGCATCAGGGTTTCTTTGCTGATCTCATCTTTCAGGTTGTTGAGTGAGATGGATTTTGCATGGCAGAGCAATACCCATGGCTTGGTTTGTTGTGCTTCCTGAAGATTGATCATGACCGGATCGTTTGGAAATGATTGAATTGTCCAATGTTCAATGCCAAGGGCAAGGCCCGTTTGGCGGAGAAGTTCTTTTGTTTTTTTCTTGTTGTCCAGTAAAGATGCTGAGGCAGTAAGGGTAGCATACTGGCCATGCCTGTGGACAATCGTTGTTGCTCCATAGGTGTTCAGCACATGGATTTCCTTTTTTTTGCTGGTTTGGATGCTTTCGATGAGATGCACCACTGGTAAAGCCAGTCCCAATAAAGCAAGGCATTGATAAATTAACCTGTCCGGTGATGTGAACAGGAAATACCATGCTGCAGCATAGAAGCAAATCAAGAACATCATTGTATTGCTCACATGAAGCTGGTCTATCATGCCAAAAGGAATGTTGCCCATCAGCAGCACATGGTCATTCATCAATTGAATCAGTATGTTGATTGCTGCACCCAACCCGGTAGCGATTGCATCAAACGGATGAACAATGCAGAGTGCTATTTCCATGATCAGTACCACGCTGGACAAGGGAACTGCAACAAGGTTGGTAAAAAGGAAAAGCGTTGGAAACCGGTGAAAATTGGCAATGACGATTGGTGTGGTCAACACCTGTGCCGCCAACGTGATGGAGACCATGCTCCACAGGTAAAGGGCTGATTTGTTTTTGAAGAAAACCATTTTCTTGATTTCCTGATCAAACAACAAAATGGAGGCCACTGCCGCATAGCTCAATTGAAAACCAAGATCAAACCGAAGGTCGGGGTTCCAAAGCAGCAACATACATGCTGACCCCAGCAAGCTGTTCATGCCATTGCTTTTTCTTCCAATGGCGTTGCCAATGATGATAAAGCTGAACATGATAGCACTCCTGATCACAGATGCAGAGGATCCTGTGAGGATGGCAAAACTCCAGAGCAATGGGAGGCTGATAAAAAGACCAGCCCATGTTGCTTTTTTTCTTCCCGCAACTGACCGGATCAAGAGGTCCATCAACATGAAAATCAGCCCCAGGTGCAATCCGGAAATGGCAATGATGTGAACCACGCCAGTATTGGTGTAGGCATTCAGCAATTCCTTGTCCAGGTCCTCCCGATAACCGATCAGCATGGCTTCAGCCAGTCCAGCATTTTGTTTGTTTTTGATGTGCTGCTTGATGATGGCCAATATCTTTTCCCTGACGATGTAGGTCCAGTCTTTGCTGCCGGGAGCCGACGCACTAATTTTGATGTATTGTGATGGGTGCTCCAGCATCATCGTAAAGCCAATACCATTTCGTTTGGAATAGGTGAAAAAGTCAAAAGACCCTGGATTGGCATTGTTTTTGAGCGGCTGTGGCAAGGTCATAGAAAGCAGTACATCTCCAGGTATAAAGGTGCTGCTATCCGTTTTTTTGATATAGACATAGGTGTTGAGTATTGGGTTCGGCATTGGTTGGTCCGCCTTGTAAACCCTTGCCAGATACCTGTTTGAAGCACTGCCCTGTTTTGGGCCTTCTGTAATGCTAAGCAGTACCGCTGAGGTATCCAGGGCTGGGTATACCTTTCTGCTGTTGGATCTCAGGGCATTGGAAATACCACCGATGGCAATGAGGATTCCTATCATGGAACTCCCCAGTATCCAGCCCCATTTCCATTGGATGATAAGGGTTGATTTGAAAAAGCAAATCGTCGAGGAAAAGAAAAAGGACAGGACGATGATCCAGACAGGTAGCGATGGCTGGTAATTGGCATCCAGAAAAATACCCAATAGCGCAGCCAGGAAAATTCTAAAAAATGGTATTCTCTTGCACATTCCTTCCTGCTCCTTTTTCTGGCGTGAAGCTAGAAAAGGAAGTGGAGGATCATTACATTACAAGGGCAGAATAATCTTTGTTGAAACTGTTTTTTTCTCTTGGTTGATTAGAAATCAAGGCCGAGGGAAAAATACCATGATGGCTTTCCTTTGAAGAAATTGCCCATGGGCCAACCCGCATCTACCCTGAGGAAATATCCCAATAAAGTACTTCTTCCACCAAATCCATATCCACCCACAAAGGGTCCGATGCCGCCGGTTTTTACATTGACCTGAACCGGGGGAAGACCGTAGGCTGAGTATGGCCTTTGTATTTTATCAAACTTTCCATTCCATGCGGTGCCCAGGTCAAGGAATTGCACCAGTTGAAAGTTTCGAAGGAATGCATTGTTTACTGGTCTGTTGAAAAGGGTTGTGAAAAGGGGTAGCCTGAATTCTGAATTCATGACCACGTTGTTGTTGCCATTGGCAACATTTTGGTTATGCCCTCGGAGGCTTAGTGCCAGTGTCTGGAATGCATAGTTTTGGTCTGGCGCCGGGAGGATGGCATTGTTGAATTTTGGTCTCAGCCAGCCTTCAACACCACCCAGGTAATAGATGAGTTTTTGTGAGCCAAAAGAGAAATCGGCCGCTGCCCGGCCTGCCCAAATGAAGTTGCGGTAGATCGGATAGTAGTAACGAATATCAGTGCCAATATTGAACATGAATTTTCCTGAACCTTGTGCATTCACCATCCTTGAATTGATGTCTGCATAGACCTTGTACCTGAATCCGTTCCAGATATTCAATGTTGGGTTGATGGTATTGTCATGCACATACTCAAGCTTGACCAATGCATATTTGAGGAGGGTATCTGTGGCAGTAAGGGTTGGACTGTAATTGGCATCTGAAGTGATGACCACATTATCACTCCTGTATCCCAACATGGCCCTTAGGCTTTTGACTTCATCAAAAGGATAACTGACATTGAATTGGTAGAGGTTGGAAGCAAGTTTGTTCCTCAATTGAGACTTGATATCGGATGGATCAAAAATGGGAAAGTTTTCCTGGTTGCTCCTGTAATAAGTCAGACCCCAATCAAATCTTTTCCGGAGGTTTTGAAAGGAGGCGAGGTAATCATTGTCCCGCAAATTGGTGGCCAGCCTGAAACCTCCGATGAATTTCTTGTCTTCCATCAGATCAGATATTCCCATTCTCAGGATGCCATTCAGGTTGTCTGTATTGGACAGGTATATCGGACCGGCTCCACCACCATAGGGTTGATAGCGGTTGACCATCACTGAATTGTTGAAACCTGAAACCAAATAATCTGAGGCAAATTTGAGTCTGTAGTCAAACATCTTTGCCTTCTTCAGCACATCCTCTTTTTGGGGCACCATGGTTTCTTCTGCAACCAGGGCTGTTGTGTCTTTCACATCCTGATCAAACTCAGTTTGGAAAAGCACATTCTTTTTTTCTGTTTTGGCCTCTTCTTTTTCTTCTTTCTGGTACAGCAGGAGGCCTGTTTTGCGTTTCCTTTCATCCTCCATCAATTTCTTGATGTAGTCAGTGGGTCTTGCATTTACATTTCTTTTGACCAGAACGGCGTCGTTGATTTTTAATTTATACAAAAATTTGAGGTCGCCTTCCTGCCTTACTTCTGTGACCTGGTTGTTGTCTCCAGCTCCTCTGGTTTCCTGCAAACTGCTTTGGTAATTGGTGATGGGGAAAACATAGGTGCTGTCACTGGTGATAGAAATATAACCGATGGAATCCGGCGCTGTTTTTTCCCAGGCCTTCAGGGTTGAATCCAATTCTTTTCTCTCAGGGTTGCGCAAAATTTCATCGCCAATCCTGTACAAGGTATCGAGGCCGGCACGTTGGGTGGTAAAGAAACCTGCATACCTGTTGCCGATGCCATTGGCATCACTCACAAAGGTGAAATGGTTCACATTGTACTGCAGCGGAAACCTTGCCTGTCCATAAGGTTGATTGGTCAATTGTGTGATTTGCCTGAACTCGCTCTTGGTCCAGTTGTCCACCATGAAAACATTGAAATTGTTCCTTGAGGGGATAACAGTATCTGCTTTTGAAGCATTGGGTGATGGCCTGTTGGAGGAGAACAGGATGCCTGTCTTGCTGGGAAAGGCAACAAATGATGCGTCCAGGTCATCGTAAACATCATTGGTGATTTGTTGTACGCTGTTTTCTTTGACCTTGTAAACAAAAATATCTGATTGACCATTTTTGACGGCACTCAGGATAAGGGTATTGTTATCAAGCATGAACTTGGCATCCTGGATCAATTGAAAACCTTCCAGTTCCTGTTTGAAAGTTTTTATCCTTGCTACTACATCATAGATGAACATCTTGATTTTACCTTCTTCCGTATATACCACCAGGATCCTTGATCCTTTGGGATCCCATGCCAGCAAAGGATAATTGGGATTCAACTCATCCTGGTTATTGAGCACACCGGCTTTCAACAATGTTTTTCTTTCATCAGAAAGATCATCTAACACTACACGGTAAATGCCTTTTTTATACTCCACCATTGCATAGCTGTTGTTGCGGGCAATGGGGTTGGCTTGAAATCGGTAGTAATCACGTCCATTCTTTTTTTCTTCAATGGTCACAACATTTCCTTTGGGCAGGTTGCGTCTGCCTTTCAAATCATTCTGGTATTTTTCAGTTTCGAGGTCCATGAAATCCGTAAGCAGGTCACGGAATTTTTTCTTGGTAACTTTTAAACTTGAAGCGTTGAGGCTTTTGTAGATCCGAGACAAGTAAAGGAAGTAGGTGATGTTGTCTTTTTTGTATTGTTCGCCAATGAACCTCCAAAAAGCATGTCCTGCCAGATAAGGTTCACTGAATGCAAATTGATAAAAGGTCCTGTATTTGCCAGACAACAGTGCTGATTTGAGTTTATCGTCCAGTGCAGGGCTCCAGTTTTCAGCAACAAAAGAAACATATCCATCGGTGAGCCATTTGGGCAGGTCCAGCAATGCCTGGTTGCTGGCAAATTCGCCGAGGTCATCACCAAACAAGAGATTTTCCACCAATACTTGTGCAATGCCTTGCCTCAGCCTTATCCTCAATTCATTGAGGTTGCCATCAAAATACAAAAGGATTTTGTTGTTGACGAGTTTGGTTACACCGCCGGTGTTTTGCCAATCAATGCCCAATCCAATGTTGGATTGTTTGTAATCAGTAAAGCTGTTGTAAATCACAATGTTTGCCCTTCTCTGCAAGCCATATTCAACGAATTCCTCAATCGCTCCAAGTTCCTCTTCTGCCACCTGTGCAACAAATTTTCCCAAGGCCAATCCGCCCTCATTGGTGTAGGTATTGAAATTCTTTGTTTGGTAATACCGCCAGTTGAATTTTTTGTATTGTACCCTGTTTTTTCCAAACTCAACTGTGCTCACCTGGGCAGATGATTGCAGTGCAAAAAGGACAAGCGCAAAAACAGGGAGCAAAAATTTTCGCATGGTGTTATGATTCAAATGATTGGATATCTTCGCAGTCTGCGTTTAATACCACGTATTCAGGCTAAAATTAACGCATTTACCCAAGAAAAAGCGGCTATGATAAACGTTAAAATTTTCCAGTTCAATCCCCTGCAAGAGAATACCTATCTGATGTACAATGAAGGTGGGGATTGCATTGTCGTGGATCCAGGATGTTATACTGACAAAGAGCGGGATCAGCTCAGGGGCTTCATCGAAGCGAAGCAGCTGAAACCCATCATGTTGATCAATACCCATTGTCATCTTGACCATGTATTTGGAAACAGGTTTGTGTACGAAACGTATGGGCTGGAACTCCATATCCATGCGGGCGAACAGCAGGTTCTTGAGATGGCGCCAACCAGCGGATTGATGTGGAATCTGCCATTTGATAATTATTCCGGCCCCATTCATTTTCTGGATGAGAACAGTCATTTGACATTGGGTGATGAGACCATCCAAGTGCTTTTTACTCCAGGGCATTCACCCGCGAGCATCAGTTTCTATGCTGGTAGAAGCGGTTTTGTGATGGCTGGGGATGTGCTTTTCAGGGAAAGCGTTGGAAGAACAGACCTCCCCGGAGGCAGTCCTGCCATTTTGGTCAAAAGCATTCTTGAAAAATTGTATTGCTTGCCCGACGAAACCATCGTTTACTCCGGACATGGTATACCTACCACCATCGGGCATGAGAAAGTCCACAATCCTTATGTGTCTGCTTAAATGTGGGCAGGCCTCTTGTACAGCTTTTTGATCAAGGGCACTTTTGTCAGTTCTGCTTTTTCCTTGACCAATACAATCAGCGTAAAAATGAGCATGAGCATGGTCGCGCTACCATGTACCAACCATATTTTCTCAGAGTAGGCCCTGATCAAGGCATGTGCCAGGTAGAGGAGTACTGATAGTCCGATATACCCCAGTACCTTTTTCCATTCATATGGGATGGGATAATGTTTTTGCCCCAAGAAATAACTCATCAACATCATCGTGCCATAACAGGCCACGGTGGCCCAGGCACATGCTAAAAATCCCATGGAAGGGATGAGCAGGTAATTAACAAGCAGGGTAATCAATGCACCAACAATGGTAATCACTGCACCGGTGCTGTTCTTGTTGGTCAGTTTGTACCAAATGGAAAGGTTGTAGTAAATGCCCAGGAAAATTTTTGAAAGCATCAGAATAGGCACAACAACCAATCCCTGCAAGTACTCAGGATGTTTGTTTACACTCATGAAATGTTTCCAGATGTCCAGGTAGAGCACAACGCCGAGATAACAGAAGCAACAGGCAACCACAAAGAGGTTCATGATCCTCGCATAGGTAGTTTTTGCATTTTCACTGGATGCGTTTTTAAAAAAGAAAGGTTCTGCACCCATCCTGAAGGTTTGAATGAAAATGACAATCAGGATGGCCAGCTTATAATTGGCGCTGTATATGCCATTGGCTGCCCTTGCTTCCTGTACTGTACCTGAAAAGCGGAAGAGCACCATGAACCGGTCAATGGTTTCATTGATCATGCCACCAAAACCCACCACAACAAGGGGTAAGGAGTATATCATCAGTTCTGTCAATAGTTTTTTGTCGAATGTCAGCCTGAAATCCTTCCATTCCCTGAACAAAAGCGCGAGGGTGATGATGCTTGCCAGCAATTGTGCAATAAACACATAACCTATGCCAATGGCTGGATCATACAATCCTCCGAGAAATGAACCCGTTCCTGCTTCCTGTGCGGGTTTGCAAAGCAACAGGAAAAAAGCCGCCAGCCCAACGTTGATGAGGATATTGGCCAGTTTGATCAAGGCAAATTTTCTTGGCCTGCCGGCATGCCTTAGTTTGGAAAAAGGAAGTACGGATAGGGTGTCCAATGCTACAATGGCAATCACCCATACAACAAAATCAGGATGTTCATTTTGCTGCATCATGTTGGCCAGCAGTTGGGCTTGCGGGATCAACAAAAATGAGAACAACAGGGTGGTCAGCAATAGGCTGCTCAAGGCGGTATTGAAAACTTTTTTTTCATCCTCCACCTGGTTGAAACGGAAATAAGATGTCTCCATTCCGTATGTGAAAATGATGTTGAGGAAAGCCGCAGAGGCGAACAGGATGGCAATGTCGCCAAACTCGCCAGCACGATAACTGTACAACAGAATCGGGGTGAGGAGGTAACTGATGAACCTTCCGAGTATATTGCTCAGGCCAAACCAAAGGGTTTGGTTCGCCAATTGTTTGATTCCTCCCAAAATATAACAGTTTGAACAAATATAAGGGTTCTGCCATCTCAGTGCTAATATCTGTTTTCATTTCATAGATTTACACTGTTAAATATGAAAGCATGAGGGCAGTGATACAAAGGGTTTCAAATGCATCGGTGAAGGTTGACGGAGCAATTACCGGGCAAATCCAGCAAGGCCTGCTTGTGCTTGTTGGCATAGAAGACAGTGATGGTCAGGATGATCTTGAATGGCTTTCAGGTAAGATTGTCAACCTGCGCATCTTCAATGATGAAGAAAGCGTAATGAACAAGTCTGTGAAAGACATTGAGGGTGAAGTCTTGGTTGTCAGCCAGTTTACCCTTCATGCTGCCACAAAAAAAGGCAATCGGCCCTCTTATATCAGGGCCTCCAAGCCCGACATCGCTGTCCCCATGTATGAAAAATTCAAGCAACAACTCGCAACAGATATGGGCAAGGAAATTCAATCCGGTATCTTCGGTGCAGACATGAAAGTGGAGCTCTTGAACGATGGCCCTGTTACGATTATCATTGACACAAAAAACAAGGAATAAATGACCATCAGCGAAGCCCAGCAACAGGTAGATGAGTGGATCAAAACCATTGGTGTCCGCTATTTCAGTGAGTTGACCAACATGGCCATCCTGACAGAGGAAGTCGGTGAATTGGCAAGGGTCATGGCCCGAAAGTATGGAGATCAATCTTTCAAGCAATCAGAAACGGCTGATCATCTTGCAGATGAAATGGCAGATGTTTTATGGGTATTGATTTGCCTTGCCAACCAGACGGGCATTGACCTGACAGAAGCTTTCGCAAAGAACATGGACAAAAAAACAAAGCGCGATGCGGACCGGCACAAAAACAATGAAAAATTGCATTAGGCCTCAACAATTCGCTGCCTTTTGCAGTTGCACCGCTTCCCTTTGTTTTATTATCTTTGCGGGCTATGGTAGTCAATGATCAAAATAAGTTCCAGGCAATTATATCCCATGCAAAGGAATACGGCTTCGTATTTCAGTCCAGTGAAATTTATGACGGACTCAGTGCCGTGTATGATTATGGCCCATGGGGCAGTGAATTGAAGAAAAATATCCGTGAAGCCTGGTGGAATGCCATGACCCGCATGCACGACAATATTGTAGGTATTGATGCAGCCATTTTCATGCATCCCACAACCTGGAAAGCGTCCGGTCATGTCGATAATTTCAGCGATCCGATGATCGACAACAAAGATTCAAAAAAACGCTACCGCGTGGATCACCTGATTGAAGCTGTGGCAGATGCCTTGAACAAGGAAGGAAAGACTGCTGAAGCTGAAAAGCTGATTGCGGATATGGAGGCCTTGCTGGCCGCCAATGATTATGCAGGGTTGAAGCAATTGATTGAAGACAACAAAATGAAGTGTGCCGTAAGTGGAACCTGCAACTGGACTGATGTTCGTCAATTCAACCTGATGTTTTCCACCCAGCTGGGTTCGGTTGCTGAAGATGCAAGTGAGATCTACTTAAGACCTGAAACCGCACAAGGTATTTTTGTCAACTTCCTGAATGTGCAAAAGACTGCCCGCATGAAAATACCTTTTGGTATTGCGCAGGTGGGAAAAGCGTTCAGGAATGAAATTGTAGCACGACAGTTTATTTTCAGGATGCGTGAATTTGAGCAGATGGAAATGCAGTTTTTCATCAGGCCTGGCACGCAGCAGGAATGGTATGCTTATTGGAAAGCTGAACGCATGAAATGGCATGAATCGATGGGAATCCCTGCAGAGAGCTACCGTTTCCACGACCATGTCAAACTGGCCCACTATGCTGATGCAGCAGTGGATATCGAATTTGCCTTCCCGTTTGGATGGAAAGAAGTTGAGGGCATTCACAGCCGTACAGATTTTGACCTGAAAAGCCACCAGCAATACAGCGGAAAGAAATTACAGTATTTTGATACGGAGATCAACCAGAACTATGTTCCTTATGTCATTGAAACTTCCATTGGTCTGGACAGGATGTTCCTCCTGACCATGTGCCATGCCTACCAGGAAGAGAAATGGACCAAGGAGGATGGCAGTGAAGACAGCAGGGTTGTTTTGAAAATTCCTGCCAAAATAGCTCCCATCAAGCTTGCTATTCTACCGCTGCTGAAAAAAGAGGGATTGCCTGATATTGCCAAAGAGATCATGGCCACTTGCAGAACGGAGTTCTATTGTTTTTATGAAGAGAAGGACACGATCGGCAAGCGTTACCGCAGGATGGACGCATTGGGTACACCTTTTTGCATCACCATCGATCACCAGACCAAGGAAGATCAAACGGTTACCATCCGTTACCGCGATACGATGACACAGGAAAGGATTCCCATTGAAGGATTGGTAGCCTTCATCAAAAGCAAGCTATAGTCATCATTTTGCTCCTTTCAGTTTGAGGTAGGTCATGCCAATCAGTTCCCTGAAAAAGCCACCCCAACTGTCCATTGCCCAGCTTGCTGGAATCATGGTGGCAGCACTGAACCTGGTGGCGGAGGGCAGCATGGAGAAAGCACAAGGGTAGGGCCTTACCGCTATGCCCGCTTGTTCAAAGGTGAGTGTTGCCCTGGGGATATGAAAGGCGGAAGTGATCAGTACTGCCTTGGTTTTTATTCCGCCATTGCGGTCAATGATTTGCTTGGAGAATTGAGCATTTTCAATGGTGTTTTTTGATTGGTTCTCAATCCAAATGTCTTCTGCAGGAATGCCAAGATCAATCAGGTTTTTGGCAACAAAGTCGGCTTCCATAAAATCATCCTCACTGAACATTCCATTTTGTCCGCCTGAAGCAATGATCTTCTTGATAAACCCTTTTTTGTACAACAATGCGGTTTGAATGAACCTGTCTGACGACATGTTAAAATGCCCTGCTTTGTTGACCTTATCATAACTGGTCATGCCACCCAATACAATGCCCACATCATATTTTTCATTTGCTGCCATGGGCATTGGCGGTGCATGAAATGGATATTGCAGGTTGTTGATCAACCAAGGGTTGGTGAAAAAAAGAAGGGCAGCCAACGCAATACCAGCCAGTTTTTTTCTTTTGATTTCCGTCTTGGCCAATGCGGTCAGGATGACCAGGATGAAGATCCAGACAAATGGGCTTAAAAAAAAGAACAGGATTTTTCCGATGATGAACATGGTAAAAAAAAGGCCGGCTACAGGGCCGGCCAGGGGTTTTAGTTTTTGATGATCTTCTTGGTGGTTTGGTATTTTCGGTCGTTGCTCGTGATGGTCAAGATGTAAGCACCGGCTGAAAGATTGCCAAGGTTGATGTTTCCGTTCTGGTATCCGGTTTCCTTTTTAGAAACCACGGCACCTGAAAGGCTGGTTACCTGAACGCTTATTTTTTTGATGCTGTACAGGTCTCCCACCTGGTAGTTGACCAGGTCTTTTGTAATGGTAGGATAGATGTTCTTGATGAATCCAGTATTGTTTCTTATCGGATTGGTAATGGCAGTGGTAATGGTGATGGGGCTGCCAAGGGAAGTGGCAAACATACCGTTTCCATGGGTTCCCACAACCATGGTATTATCGGTCCAGCGGTGGGCTATTGAGTTGATGATGGCCTCATTCATCATGGCAGCAGGTGTTCCCGCAGCACCTGTTTCTCTTGCCCATATCGTACTGGCCCCATTGATGGTTGTTGTGCTGTAGAGTCCTATCGAGGTTCCAACATAATATTCAACGCCATTTGTTTTTGCAATGATTTCACAAGCCCTAACAGAAGGAATGGTAAGGTTACCCTCTGCAACCTGCCAGGTGGGGAGTGCTGCAGTGGCATTGCCTGTCCAGAATATTGAATTCACTCCGTAATTGGAAACAACGGCCATAACCGTATCCTGGTTCCTTGGATTCACGGCGATATCTTTTACTACTGATCCAGAGGTCATTCCACTGGGGGTGATGTCGAAAGGTTGGTTGCCTGAGGCACCCCATTGTGGGTCCTTGAGCCTGTATATTTTTCCCGAGGATGTTCCGATAAACAGGTGATTGTTGGCAGTATATTGCCCTCTTGTGGTAGCCAATGCAAAAATACTTCCTGTCACATTTGTTGTGACGCCATCCATCAGGGTCCAGTTTGAGGCTGATACGGTGGCAGCATCCCCAGTTCTGTAGATGCTGTTTTTTGAAACATAGTATAAGAAATCAGTATTGTCCGGATCAAGGTGAAAATAGGTGATGAACTCACCATCAGCACTGCCAGTAGGCTTGATAAGGGTGTAAAGACCACTACTGAAATCAAATAATTTCATCCTGTACATCTGACCAGACTGTGCAGCACAGAAAAGAAATTGGTTGCCAGCAGTATTTTTTTTGGTCATACCCACTTGACAGCCATCGCCTCCCAAAACAATATAATGATCGTTGCTATCAGTTACAACAGGGCCGAGTATGCCTGTTCTGTCGCGGAAAGTAGTTGAGTTGTCTTGTGCGCCTCCAAAATAGTTTCTGCTACCGGTTGTAGGATCTATGCCAACATGATAGTACTGAAGCGTCTGGTATTGAGAGTTTCCCAATGACCATTCAACAGTGGGCGATGTGATGTCCTTGATTTGTCCTATGCCACCATCAGAGGCAATCAACACTTTGTTGGGATTGGTAGGGTCAAAAGCGAAACTGTGCATATCCGCATGGCTGGCAACTTCCGGGTCTATATAGGTAGTTGATGAAATACCACCAATGAAACTTGAATTATCCTTTGTGGCAAATCCATCCAAGGATCGGAAAAGGTTGACGCCACCCGCCAGCACAAGGTCTGAATTGTTTGGATGAACACCCAGGAGCATGTTGTAGCCTCCCTGCATCTCCATGTATTTGCTGGTAGTGGCTGTGCTGGTCTTGCGCTGAGCCACAAGGGTATCTGATTTGGTCCAGGTAAAAGGTGTCGTGGCCATGTTGCACTTGAATAAATCTGCTTCTGGTTTTCCGGCAGCTGCATCATCAGCATTTTCAACCATCACATAAAGAATATTCTGATTTGAAGGAGCAAGAGCAATGACCATTCTTCCCCATCCTCCTGCAAAATCTCCGGCAGTGAGGCTGTTGTCATATCCCTTCCATCCTGGTATAGAGTCTGCAGCGTCTTTTACGCCACCTGCAATTCTTGTAAAAGATCCAGCATTGCCTGTAGGAGAGGTGAAAACACCTGCGAGTGCCCTGTCAGCATTTCGTCCACTCATGGCCAAAAATACCCTGGATCCGGTTTTGTTGATGGCAAGGTCTGCAATGCCACCTGTGGAAGTTGCAGTGGTTGTGCTGCCAAATATCTCGGTCCATGTATTGCCTCCATCAGCTGATCGGTATACCCTTCTGTGTGCCGCTGCATACACGTCGCCAGTTACAGGATGCACAGCGAGTTTGTGCACAAAACTCCATTGTGAAGAAAAACCTGTAATATCTGGAGGATTTGTTGATGTTAATTTAGACCAGGTTGCACCATTGTCTGTTGATTTGAAAAGCCCTTCTCCGTAGATAAATCCAGAGGGGTATGCTGCTGAAGAGCCCAGCGGTTCTCCAGTACCTGCGTACCAGGTATTCTCAAATCCTGCCCTTGTATCCTGGGCCAGGGTTGAAAGACTCCTTACCTGGTTGGCAGGGTGGACAAAAGTCCAGGTGGCGCCTGCATCAGTACTCCTGAATATTCCACCGGTGATTCCACCCGCAATGATAACCCTGTTGGTTGTACCATTATAACGTTTATCAAATACCAGCGTCCTGGTTCTGCCTCCGTTCTGCGAAGGCCCTGCCGCTGAATACAGGTTATTCACCAGTGGGCTGTTGAAGATGCCATTTTCACGGATGGGCATATTTCTCATGATGGCCAGTTCCTGAGACCTGATGCCTTCAGGAATCAGTCCGGTTTTCGGATCCCTGGAAAGCATCCATTCATATGCTGCCCTTTTTTTGGAATTCTCGGTCTCCAGCTCCTCATCTTTATCGTTGAGGATAGTAAGTCTTTTGGGTAAACCAACTTGCTTTTCTTCCTTGTTGAATAGGTACAATACACCCATGAGAACGATCGCAATGGCAGGAATGATGAGGGCTTTGTTTTTGTTCATATACGTGTTTGGTAACGTGTTTGGCAATTTAACCAATTTTTTAGCTTCGGGTTCTCTTTTTGTGTCATAAAAATTTGACCTGAAAAGCCTGGAAAGTTTAATCGTATCTTCGCTTTTCTTGTGAAGGCATGAATCTGCAGTTTCTTTTGGATGGTTATGTTCAATCCCCCCCTGTACAACAGATGGCGGAGGCCATTCTTTTGCCAAAATCCCAAAAGATACTTTGCACCAAAATGGCAGGCTCCTATGCTGCAGTGCTTTTTTCAGCCCTTTACCAACGCAGTGAGCTGAATGGACTCAACCACATGATCATTTTAGAGGACGCAGAAGAAGCTGCCTATTTTCACAATGATTTGGAACAACTGATCCATCCCATTGACCTGTTCTATTTTCCATCCTCCTTCAAAACCAACAAGAATTTCAGGATCCAGAGCAGCAGCCATGTGATGCTGAGAACGGAGGCATTGACAAGATTGGCCGGGGGCGGAAACAGGAAAATCATCGTTACTTATCCAGAGGCATTGATGGAGAAAGTGTCAACAGCCGAGTCACTGTCTTCCAACATCATTTCCATCAAGGTGAATGATCGGCTGGATACCGACCTTGTCATGGAAAAGTTGGTTGGATACGGGTTTGAGAGGGCCGATTTCGTGTATGAACCCGGTCAGTTTGCGATGCGGGGAGGAATTTTTGATATTTATTCGTTTGGAAATGAAAAACCCTACAGGGTTGAACTGTTTGGCCAGGATGTTGACTCTATAAGGATTTTTGATCCTGAAACCCAGCTCAGTGAGCGCAAACTGCTGCAGGTCAACATCATCCCTAATGCTGATGCAGCATATGAGGGAGGTGAAAAAATTGATCTGTTCAACCTCATTCCTGAAAATACGATCATTTATACATCCCATTGGCAATTGTTCATGGACCGTTACCGCGACCATGAGGACAATTTGAACCTATACCTTGGCCAGGCACATCAGCCAACCGATGCCAGGGATACAGATGAAAAGCATACCGAACCGGATCCTGATGGCTTTACACCATTTGACCGCATGGAGCTTGCCCTGGAAAAAAGAACTGTCGTGGAAATGGCTGCCACAGCAACCATTCCCTCTCCTGATGTTGTTTTCACATTTGACATAGGACCACAACCTTCCTTCAACCGGCAGTTTGAGTTGCTGATCAAAGACCTCAAAGCCCATGAGGCTGCCAAAAAGCAGTTGTACATTTTTGCAGAAAATCCCAAGCAACTCGAGCGACTGTATTCCATTTTTGCCGACCTGAAGGCGGAGATTCAATTTGTTCCGGTTCCTACAGCCATCCACCAGGGATTCATTGACAAGGACAAGGGCATTGTCGTATACACCGACCACCAGATATTTCAGCGCTACCACAAGTACAAGATCAAGCAGGCCTACAACAAGAGCAAAGCGATCACCCTGAGGGCACTCAAGGAATTGCAGCCAGGAGATTTTGTGGTGCACATTGATCATGGGGTGGGGGTTTTCAGTGGATTGCAGAAAGTGCAAAATGGTGGACAAACCCAAGAGGCTGTCAGGATCATCTACAGAGACAATGATATCCTGTATGTGAACATCAACTCGCTGCACAAGATTTCCAAGTACACAGGCAAAGAGGGAACACCCCCGAAGGTCAATAAACTGGGCAGTGATGCCTGGGTTAAGCTAAAAGAAAAAACGAAGGGTAAGGTCAAAGAAATTGCTTTTGACCTGATCAAATTATATGCGGAAAGGAAGTCTCAGCAAGGGTTTGCGCATACGCCTGATAATTACATGCAAACAGAGCTGGAGGCTTCATTTATGTATGAGGATACACCAGACCAGGGCAAAGCCATCGACGATGTTAAGAAAGATATGGAAAGCCCCCATCCGATGGACAGGCTGGTTTGTGGCGATGTGGGTTTTGGAAAGACGGAAGTGGCTGTCAGGGCAGCCTTCAAGACCTGTATTGATGGCAGGCAGGCAGCCATACTTGTTCCCACAACCATCCTTGCTTACCAGCATTACAAAACATTCAGTGATCGGTTGAAGGATTTTCCTGTCACTGTTGATTTCATCAACCGATTCAAGTCAGCAAAAGAGAAAAAAGAAACCCTCAAAAAGGTTGAAGAAGGAAAGGTTGACATCATTGTCGGAACGCATGCACTGCTTGGCAAAGAAATCAAGTTCAAGGACCTGGGCATTTTGGTCATTGATGAGGAACAAAAATTTGGCGTAGCGCACAAGGAAAAGATAAAGACACTCAAGACAAATGTTGATTGCCTCACCCTTACTGCAACACCCATCCCCAGGACCTTGCAGTTCAGCCTCATGGGGGCAAGAGACCTCAGCATCATCAATACCCCTCCGCCCAACAGGCAACCCATTCAGACAGAAGTACTGGTGTTCAACCAAGACCATATTAGGGATGCTATTTATTTTGAAATTGAAAGGGGAGGACAGGTTTTCTTCATCCACAACCGTGTCAGCGGATTACCTGAAATGGCACAATTGATCAGAAGCCTCTGTCCGGATCTAAGTGTAGGTTTTGCCCATGGTCAGTTGGAAGGGCATGAATTGGAAGAAAGGATATTTGATTTCATCCACCGGAAATATGATGTGCTGGTGTGTACCAATATCGTGGAGAGTGGTGTTGATATTCCGAATGTCAATACCATCATCATCAACAATGCACATCAGTTTGGACTGAGTGATTTACACCAGTTGCGGGGAAGGGTAGGCCGCAGCAACAAAAAAGCGTTCTGTTATTTGCTGGCACCGCCCATCAGTGTATTGCCTGCAGATTCAAGAAAGCGGTTACAAACACTGGAGCAACATGCTGAGCTGGGTTCTGGGTTTCAGATTGCCATGCGCGACCTTGATATTCGCGGTGCAGGAAACATGTTGGGTGGAGAGCAGAGCGGCTTCATGATTGAAATAGGCTTTGAGATGTACCAGAAAATTCTGGACGAGGCTATTCGGGAATTGAAAAGAACTTCATTCAAGGATGTGTTCAAGGATGAGATCAGCAAGCAAGATGATTTTGTGCACGATTGTACCATAGACACGGATCTTGAAATCCTGATTCCTGACGGATATGTTGACCAGATTGCCGAAAGGTTGCTCCTGTATACACGGTTGGACAATTGCAGGAATGAAGAAGAATTGCAGCGCTTCCACGATGAAATGAAAGACCGGTTTGGCCCGATACCGGCTTGCGTGGAAGATCTTTTTATAACAGTGCGGTGCAGGAGAATGGCTGTAGAGCTTGGTTTTGAACGAATGACCCTAAAGCAGAAAACGTTGCGTTGTTATTTTGTAAACAATCCAGACTCACCCTATTTTCATTCGGCTACATTCAATGCAATCTTGTTGCATTTGCAAACCAAGACCAACAAAAGCCACCTGAAGCAGGTGGGCAAAAACTTCATGCTGGTCACTGAGCATGTTCCTGAAATGGAACAGTTGCAAACAATTCTGGAAGAAATGCTTGCAACTGTCAATGAAGTAAAGGCAAGTCCGCAGGATTAGAGCTCCCTGATCCAGATGTTTCTGAAACTTACAGGATCACCGTGGTCCTGGATCATGATGGGCTCTTTGGCAGCATGTGGCTTGTATTCTGGAATACCAATGTATTCGGTTCCTCCCCAAATTGTTGCATTGTTTTGTACCAAAACGCCATTGTGGATCACCGTGATTCTTGCCTGAGACTGAAGCTTTCCATCGGCATTGAATTTTGGTGCAATGAAGATCACATCATAGGTCTGCCATTCGCCGGGAGGCCTGCTGGCATTGGCCAATGGGATCAGTTGTTTGTATATGCTTCCTACCTGTCCGTTGGAGTAGGTCTTGTTGTTGTAGTTGTCAAGCACCTGAAGCTCATACCTGCCCATCAGGAAGATGCCACTGTTTCCCCTTCCCTGTCCTTCTCCTTTTACCACCGATGGGGTGCGCCATTCAATGTGCAGCTGGCAGTCACCGAACCCTCTTTTAGTGGTGATGCCACCACTTCCTCTTTTGACGGTCATGGCATTGTCTTCGAGGGTCCACTGGACCGGTCCCTTGTTTCCGTTCCATGCAGAAAAATCCTTGCCATTGAAAAGTACAATGGCGTCCGATGGTGCGTCTTGTGCTGTTTTTCCTGGCTGTACAATGGAGGGTACCGGATCCCATAATTCTGTTAATTTTGGATCCCCGGTATGTGCTTGAGAAAAGGCAGCGATGGATGCGGTAGCTGCCAAAAAGGTTGAAAAGAACTTTTTCATGTTAGAATTGTTGATAACAGTGTGAAAGGTTAATGCAATGCGCAATCAAGTTACAAAAATTATGTGCTGTATTTTTGATTGAGGATAATTTTTATATTTGAGTAAATCACCAAAATGGAGTCTAAGGTTACCGAAGGCATCAATATCATTGTAGAGCAGTTTTACCAGCCGGATTATTCCAATCCTGTGCAGCAGGAATTTATGTTTGCCTATAGGATCACTATTGAGAACAACAATGCTTTCCCAGTCCAACTCCTTCGGCGCCATTGGTTTATACACGACAGCAACACTGAACAGAAGGAAGTGGAGGGGGAAGGTGTCATCGGTGTTCAGCCCATCATCAAACCTCATGAGCAATATCAGTATATTTCAGGATGCAACCTCAAGTCTGAATTGGGCAAGATGTTTGGAACCTATTTGATGGAAAATGTCAATACCAAGCAGCGGTTTCAGGTAAAGATCCCTGTATTCCACTTGGAGGCACCCAGCAAAAGAAATTAGTGGGGGCTATTGGTACATAGCGTAAATTTGTATATTGAATTATAAGTTAAGGCAAAAGATTTTTATGGGATACAAGGTTACTTTCAACAACAAGAACAAGGTTTTTTTCAATGCATTGAAGACTGAGGTGGATGCCTATTTCGAGCGCAATGGCATGAAGAAAACGGGCAACTGGAAGCTTTATGGCAAAACAATGATACTCATACCAACCGCCATTGTCATTTATATGGCATTGATGATGGTCAACATGCATTGGGCAGTTTCATCCCTGCTCTGGGTTGTGTTTGGGCTCAACATGGCTGCCATTGGTTTCAATGTGATGCATGATGCTTGCCATGGCAGTTTTTCAACAAAGGGATGGGTAAATGATATTTTTGGTCTTACCCATAATTTTCTTGGAGGCAATGCTTTCATGTGGAAATTGAAACACAATATCATTCACCATACCTATACCAATGTTGACGGTGTTGACGATGACATCAACAACATGCCATTCATGCGCCAATGCTCTACCCAGCCATGGAAACCCATGCACAAATACCAAAGCGTGTACATGTTTGCCTTGTATGGCTTCACTTCTTTGTTCATGTTCCTGATGGATTATACCAAGTATTTTTCGAAGAAGATCCATACCACTCCATTGAAAAAAATGGAACCCATGGACCATGTTGTTTTCTGGACCGGAAAGATGTTTTTCATTGCTTTCTATATTGTTGTTCCAATTTTGATGATTGGCTGGCAGGCCTGGTTGATTGGTTTTGTGATCAGTCAGTTTACGCTGGGTGTAACCATTGCCGTGGTATTTCAGCTGGCCCATGTTGTAGAGCATGCTGAATTTGAAGCTGCTGGTGTGGATCCGGTTAAAATTGAAAATGAGTGGGCTATTCACCAGGTGAAAACAACAGCCAATTTTGCTTTCTCCAACAGGATTGTGACCTGGTTTGTTGGCGGATTGAACTACCAGATTGAACACCACCTTTTTCCAAGGATCAGCCATATTCACTATCCTGCCATCAGCAAAATTGTGAAACAAACCTGTGAGCAATTTGACCTTTATTACAATTATTTTCCAACCACCAGGGCAGCGATTGCATCACATGTCCGGTTTATGCATACGATGGGACAACGCCCACAAGCCTACCTGGGTTTGTAACCAGCACCAGAAAGAATTTTATTGGCATCCAGCGCAAGCAGTGCATTGAGGCTTGTTTCTGGATGCTTTTTCATGTAGGCCCTGATGAGTTGTCTTCCTGTATAGAGGGAAATGAAACCAGGCGAACCCCATCCGAATTCAGCGGTGGAGGGTCCATCTGTAACAAAGGAGCGTATCTTCAACAGATCAGTTTCAAACAGGAGGTTGTTTTCATTGAAGTAATTCCAGATAAATCCTTCGCTTTTCTTTACTGCCTCTAATTGTGTTTTTGTATAGCCGAGTTTGATTTCCTCCTTTGCATCAGGCAACAGCAGGTCCAGCAAATACATGCGTTTGCCATGGTCTACCAAAAGGGTCAACATTGATTCACCCAGCTGAAGGGGGGCATGGATATCATCGATGATGTTCTTCATGCAGTTCACGGCGATATTGTCTGTGTCAAACTTTCTTGAAATGTACTCAGGATAGAGCTGCATGCCTGCCTCGCTTTTGTAGACCATTGAATTTCCGCCAAGGTGCAGTTGAAGTCCTGCGCAGAGGCCAAATGTTGTGATAATATCGCCTGATCCTCCGGTTTGACTATAAGCAAAAGCATCTATGGGACCTATGAAAGTGATGAACTGCTCAGGCAACCGGTAAGAAGGAAAATAAAATTTTACGTATTTCAGCCCCTCTTCGATATCCAATTTTGCCGCTTCGATGCCTTTGCCAATTTTCTGTGCAGAATCATAAATGGGTCTGTAGTCCCGTATGAACGCTTTGATTGCCATGTCCCATTGGGAGGTATCTTTTCCTTCGAGCCCAAGTATTTTTCCTGTGTAATCATTCAAAAAATCATGGTAATCAACCCTGAGTTTTTCAAATCCTCTGTCAAGATCATTGGTGTCCAATGCAAAAAAATCTTTTTCAAAACGCTGCATGTTGAAGTTGACCTTGATATGGCTGACATCCGGTTTGGCAGGGCTATCATCACAGCCAGAGAACACAAATCCAGCAATAAATACGAAGGCTACCAACAATGGGTTTCGTCTGCTCAACTTCATTTGTTTTCAGTTTTGGATGATAAAATTAATCAATCTCTGATTGTCCATTCCACGCCTTTTTCTTTTTAACAAAAATTCCCTTTAATTCCTCAATTTTGCTCCATGAAAATCTACGTTGCCCAGCAGAATTACCATATTGGAAATTTTACCCTCAACAGGGACAAAATTATCCAGGCTGTTGAGGATGGCAGAAAAGCGGGGGCTGATTTGGTTGTTTTCTCTGAACTATCGGTATGTGGTTATCCCCCGCGCGACTTCCTGGAGTTTGAGGATTTTATGCAGCAAACAGAAAAAACCATCCAGGAGATTGCCCAGCATAGTCATGGCATTGGTATCATTGTTGGGGCCCCAACGCACAATCCCCAACCAGAGGGGAAGAATCTTTTGAACGCAGCCTTGCTTTTGTACAACGGCAAGATCCAGGGAATTGTCAGCAAAAGTTTGCTCCCCAACTACGATGTGTTTGATGAATACCGCTATTTTGAGCCAGCATACAGCTGGAATTGTATTGAATTCATGGGCAAGAAACTGGCCATCACCATTTGTGAAGACATCTGGAATTTGGGGGATAATCCACTCTACAGGGTCTGCCCCATGGATGAATTGATGAAGCAAAAACCCGATCTCATGATCAATGTTTCCGCTTCTCCTTTCGACTATGACCATGACGAGGACAGAAAAGAAGTGATCCGCTTGAATGTGAAAAAATACAAGCTGCCCATGATTTATTGTAACGCGGTGGGCGCACAGACTGAAATTGTTTTTGATGGCGGCAGCCTGGTGTGTGCAGACAACGCTGTGATTGCTGCCGAGTTGAAATATTTTGAGGAGGATTACCTGCTGGTGGATACTGAAAACCTTGTTGGGCAGCAGCATACAGCCGATGCAACCAGCCATCACCCAATGACAGCTGACTTGCGGGTAGCCAAAACTGATGATCCTGATACCATCATTGACTACCTCACAAAAGAGAACAATATTGCACAGGTAAAAGCCGCACTGGTATTGGGTATCCGGGATTATTTTTCCAAGATGGGTTTCACAAAAGCAATCCTTGGATCCAGCGGTGGTATCGATTCTGCAGTGGTGCTTACCCTTGCTGTTGAGGCATTGGGGAAGGACAATGTTACTGCAGTGCTCATGCCCTCCGGATTTTCCAGCAGCCACTCGGTAGATGATGCGGTTGAGCTCAGCAAAAAGTTGGGCAATCCCTACCATATTGTTCCGATTCAGCCCGTCTATGAAGCCATCCTTGGGTCGTTGGATCCTTTGTTCTCAGGTACAGCTTTCGGACTCGCAGAGGAAAACATGCAAAGCAGGAGCAGGGGAAACATCCTCATGGCCATTGCCAATAAATTTGGACATGTGCTGCTCAACACCTCCAACAAAAGTGAACTGGCCACTGGCTACGGCACCTTGTACGGAGACATGGCAGGTGGGTTGAGTGTGATAGGGGATCTCTACAAAACACAGGTATATGCCCTTGCTCAATACCTCAACAGCAAGGAGGAAATCATTCCCGGTAATATTCTCACCAAAGCACCTTCAGCGGAGCTGCGGCCCAACCAAAAAGACAGTGACAGCCTTCCTGAATATGATGTATTGGACAGGATCCTTTATCTCTATATTGAAAGGCGTAAAGGTCTTGCCGACATCATTTCCGCTGGCTTTGATGAAGCGCTGGTAAAGCGTGCCTTGAAACTGGTCAATGCCAGTGAATACAAACGGAACCAGTTTTGCCCGATCATCAGGGTCAGTACCAAGGCCTTTGGTGTGGGAAGAAGGTTCCCGATTGTTGCAAAATACCTCAGTTAACACGATATGTTTACCTTGCAGCAAGAATGAAGGGAACCATCTATAAATCTACAGGAAGCTGGTACTCCGTAAAAGGAGAGGACCATGCTTTTTACAAGGCAAGGCTGAAGGGGAAATTCAAGATGGATGGCATCACTTCAACCAATCCCATAGCAGTGGGCGATGAGGTTGCCTTTGACATGGAAGATGAACTGGAAAACAGGGTCATGATCACAGATCTTTTTCCAAGGCGAAATTATGTCAACCGGATCTCTCCTGCCAACAGGAGAATGCACCATATCATTGCCTCCAACCTTGACCAGTCCTTGCTGGTGGCCACACTCAAAGATCCCAGAACTTCTGTGGGATTCATTGACCGCTTTCTGGTTACCTGCGAAGCCTTTCATATTCCTGCCATTGTCTTGTTCAACAAGGCAGATATATATGGAGAGCAGGAGATGGAACTATTTGAAAACAGAAAAGCGATGTACGAAGGGGTAGGCTACAAGGTGCTTTTGACCTCCGTCAGAACCAAGGAAGGGATTGATTTGTTGAGGGATGTTTTGCACGATAAGATGACCCTGATCAGTGGACACTCTGGTGTTGGAAAATCAAGCCTGATCAATGAAATCCTGGAAAATGAAAATATCCGCACCAGTGAAGTCAGTGACTGGAGTGGAAAGGGAATGCATACCACCACATTTGCTGAAATGTATGATCTTCCCAAAGGAGGAAGATTGATCGATACACCGGGCATGCGGGAGTTTGCCATTGCGGATATTTCAAAGCAAGAACTCTCCCATTATTTTCCTGAAATGCGTGCCGTCATGAATGATTGCCAGTTCAATGATTGCATGCACATCAATGAGCCAGGCTGTGCAGTAAAGAAAGCAGTTATCAAGGGCAGCATCCATGAAGAAAGGTATGTGAGTTATCTTACCATTCTTGACAGCATCCAGGAAAAACAGTGGTGATCACTATTTGAACCAACTGCTGTACATTGAATAGTTGTTGGCTATCCTTTCTATCTCTCCGCTGATTTTTTCGGGTGAAATGTCTTTCACTTTTTTGGCAGGTACGCCAGCAAAAATAGAGCCTTCCGGTACGATGGTGCCTTCCAGCACAACAGCACCTGCTGCAATGATGGAGTTGCTGCCAACCACAGCCCTGTCCATCACGATTGCGCCCATCCCAATCAGCACATTGTCGTGTATGGTACAGCCATGAACAATAGCAGCATGTCCTATGCTCACATTGTTGCCAATGCTGGTTGGATTTTTTTCATAGGTACAATGGATGACAGCATTGTCCTGGATGTTGACCCGGTTGCCGATGCTGATGCCATTTACATCGCCACGGACCACGGCATTGAACCAGATGCTGCAATGGTCGCCCATGCGCACGTCGCCAACAATGGTGGCATTCGGTGCAATGAATACATCTTCACCAAATGAGGGAGAAATACCTTTTACAGGGAGAATGACCGGCATATTTTTTCTTAAAGTTATCGCATATTGTGGAACTTTGCCTTCATGAACCAACGGGAACTTTTCTTGCAACATGTTGCACAAACCTCAGATGCGCCACTTGCATTGGAGATTGTGCGGGCAGCGGGTTCCAAGATGTGGGACAGGGAAGGAAAGGAATACATTGATGTGATCAGTGGCATCAGCGTTTGCAATGTAGGCCATTGCCATCCAAGGGTTGTACAGGCCATCAAGGACCAGGTTGATCAGTACATGCACATCATGGTATACGGAGAATTGATTGAATCACCGCAGGTGCAGTACGCCTCAAGGATCACCAGTTTCCTTCCTGCATCATTGGATTCCGTTTATTTTACCAGTTCAGGTTCAGAAGCCACTGAGGGAGCCATGAAACTGGCCAAGCGATTGACCGGGCGCACCAACATGGTAGCTTTCAATGATTCTTATCATGGCTCAACACAGGGCGCACTGAGTGTGATGGGCAGTGAATATTGGCGGAATGCTTATCGGCCCCTGATTCCCGGAGTCAAACATGTTCACCACAATGAGTTTACATCCCTGGATGCAATAGATGAACATACAGCCTGTGTAATCGCTGAACCCATACAGGCTGAAAGAGGGGTGATGTCGCCTTCCATTGCATGGATGAAAGCGCTCAGGCAACGTTGCACCGAAACAGGCGCTTTGCTGGTGCTGGATGAGATACAGACAGGATTTGGGCGGACAGGAACGATGTTTGCCTTCGAGCAATTTGATGTTGTGCCCGATATCCTTTTGTTGGGGAAGGCCCTTGGAGGAGGCATGCCATTGGGAGCATTTGTGGCATCAAAGCAAATGATGGACAGTTTCACCCTCAATCCAGTGCTTGGGCATATCACCACATTTGGGGGTCATCCTGTTTGTTGTGCAGCTGGATTGGCAGCCCTGGAATTGTTGGCTGATGAAAAACTGATTTCCCAGGTAAAGAAAAATGAACTGCTTTTCACTGAACTATTGCATCATCCCATGATCAAGGATTTCAGGTCAGCGGGATTGTTGATGGCCATTGATTTTGGCACATGGGACCTGAACAAGAAAATCATTGACCGCTGCATTGCAAAAGGGGTGTTCACCGATTGGTTTCTTTTTGCTTCCCACTGCATGCGATTGGCCCCACCCCTGATCATTACAGAGGAAGAAATACGAACCGCATGCGGTATCATCCGCACCTGTTGTGATGAAGAGCAAGCCAATTGCTAGAAACTGGACCGGAGCAATTGGGTTATTTGCTCAGGTGCATGCTTCTCTCCTTGTACAAGGTCCTGAAATAGGGATCCCTGAGGTCTTTGATGAAACGAATGGCCTCGCCAGTCGATTTCATTTCTGGTCCTAATTCCTTGCTGACGCCAGGGAATTTATCGAAACTGAACACCGGTTCCTTGATCGCAAAACCTTCCAATTTTTTCTCGTAGGTAAAATCAGTCAACTTGTGCGTTCCCATCATGATCTTGGTCGCAATGTTGAGGTAAGGAATCTGATAGGCTTTTGCAATAAATGGCGTAGTTCTGGATGCACGCGGGTTCGCCTCAATCACAAATACCTGGCCTTTCTTGATGGCGAACTGTATGTTGATCAACCCCCTGATGTCGAGGGCCCTTGCAATTTTTTCTGCATAGAATTCCATGGTGGTCACCTCAAGTGGTGTAAGGTTGAAGGCCGGAAGCACAGCATTGCTGTCTCCACTGTGGATGCCCGCTGGTTCAATGTGCTCCATCACACCCATCACATGGAAATTTTCTCCATCGAAAATGCCATCAATCTCCGCTTCCTGGCAACGGTCCAAGAAATGGTCGATGAGGATTTTGTTGTCAGGCAAATGCTTGAGCAGGCTCACTACTGCAGATTCCAGTTCATCATCATTGATAACAATCCGCATCCTTTGTCCGCCTAAAACATAAGAAGGCCTGACCAGTACAGGGTATCCCACCGTTTTGGCCACTTCAACGGCTTCGTCAACCGTGTTGGCTGTTCCGTAGTTGGGATAGGGGATTTCCAGGCTTTTCAGCATATCACTGAATCGACCACGGTCTTCTGCAATGTCCATGTTGTCAAAGGAGGTACCAATGATCTTGATGCCTTTGTTGTGCAGTTTTTCAGCCAGCTTCAAGGCCGTCTGTCCACCCAGTTGCACAATCACCCCTTCAGGTTTTTCATACTCAATCAATTCCCAGAGGTGTTCCCAAAAAACGGGTTCAAAATAGAGTTTGTCTGCAATGTCAAAATCAGTGGAAACGGTTTCAGGATTGCAGTTGACCATGATGGCTTCATAGCCACATTCCTTGATGGCAAGCAAGCCATGTACACAGCAATAATCAAACTCAATGCCCTGGCCAATCCTGTTGGGTCCTGAGCCCAATACGATGATTTTTTTCTTGTCGCTTACCTTGCTTTCGTTGGTGCCATTGTTTTCAAAACTGCTATAGAAATAAGGTGTTTTGGCCTCAAATTCTGCAGAACAGGTATCCACCATTTTGTAGACCCTGGTGATGCCAGCAGCCTTTCTTTTTTCATAAACAGCGTCCTCAGTGCCATCCTGCATGATCTTGCAAATCTGCTCATCGCTAAAGCCATGGTGTTTTGCTTTTTTGATCAGTTCAATGGGCAGTGAATCAAATTTGTATTTGGCAATTTCTTTTTCTACGTCAACAATCTTCTGTATCTCGTATATGAACCACCTGTCGATCAAGGTAGCCTGACAAACTGATTTTACGCTGATGCCCATCATCAGGGCATCCTTGATGCGGAATATCCTGTCCCATTTGGGTGTCTTGAGGTACTCCAGTATCTCAGCGGCATGCATCATGCTCTTGCCATAGTATCCCAGTCCTACTGCGTTGTTTTCCAGGCTTTGGCATGCCTTCTGGATGGCTTCTGTAAAGCTTCTCCCAATGGACATCACTTCACCTACGGATTTCATTTGAAGTCCTAGGGTATCATTGGCCCCCTTGAATTTGTCAAAATTCCATCTTGGAACCTTCACAATGACATAGTCGAGCGCAGGTTCAAAATAGGCTGATGTGGTTTGTGTAATTTGGTTTTTTAACTCATCGAGGCTATAGCCCAGTGCAAGTTTTGCAGCAATTTTCGCAATGGGATATCCTGTTGCCTTGGATGCCAGTGCTGAAGAGCGGCTTACCCGCGGGTTGATCTCAATGGCGATGATTTCTTCTGTTTCAGGGTTCAAGGCAAACTGCACGTTGCAACCACCGGCAAAATTGCCAAGGTCACGCATCATCCTGATGGCAGTATTCCTCATCAGCTGAAAAGCAGTATCGCTCAAGGTCATCGCGGGTGCAACCGTAATGGAATCTCCCGTATGCACACCCATGGGGTCAAAGTTCTCTACTGTACAGATGATGGCCACATTGTCTTTTGAATCCCTGAGCAATTCAAGCTCATATTCCTTCCATCCCAGTACTGCTTTTTCAACCAGTACCTCGTGGATGGGAGAGGCGGAAAGGCCACGGTTCAGGGCCTCATCCAAAAATTCTTTGCTGTGCACAAAGCCACCTCCGGTTCCTCCCAACGTGAAAGAGGGCCTGATCACCAGCGGAAAGCCAATTTCCTGGGCAAATTCTTTGCCTTCCAAAAATGAGTTGGCTGTTCTTGCAGGCGCCACCTGGATGCCCATGCGGATCATCCACTGCCTGAACAGTTCCCTGTCCTCGGCCTTATCAATGGCTTTTATATCAACTCCAATCAGTCTTACATTGTATTTCTCCCAAATCCCCAATTCAGCAGCCTCTTTGGCCAGGTTGAGGGCTGTTTGTCCACCCATGGTGGCCAACACTGCATCAATCTGGTTTTCCTGAAGAATCTGTTCGATGCTTTCCGTATTCAATGGCAAGAGATAAACCCTGTCAGCCATCATAGGGTCGGTCATGATCGTTGCCGGATTGGAATTGATCAGGATTACTTTGATGCCCTCTTCGCGGAGACTTCTGGCTGCCTGGGTACCTGAATAGTCAAATTCGCAGGCTTGGCCAATGATGATGGGTCCTGAACCGATGATGAGTACTGAATGGATCGAAGCGTCTTTTGGCATGAGATGGACTTGAGATTATTGGTTTATGGGCATAAAAAAACCGGGTTATACCCGGGGGGCAAAGGTAATGTTTGGACATAACTTTGCGAAGGAAATATTCAGATATTCAATAAGATTATCCTTTCTGTTGAAACTTGGTGGGAAATTCAGGCCTGGTTATGGTAGGCGGCTATTTCAAAATCCTCCACAACTGCAGTTTTACCCATATCTGGGAACTTGATGGCATCATTCAAAGATTCATTTTCTCTTTTTTTGCTGATGCCAACAACGGCCGCCAGTGCGGCCCAAACCAATACGATTTTTGTAATAATATATTTCATGGTGATGATGGTACTCCTTTTTAGACAACAAATAATGCCAATATGTTGTATTGCAGTATTGATTTTTTTTAAAATCTACTCCTGTCAGTAGCTTTGCCCCATGAGGATCTTTTTGTTTTCATGTGTTTGTTGTCTGCTCGTTGCTGCCAAAGGGGTTGCACAACCACCCGGCGGATTGAACTATTTTTCCTATCCCTTGTCCGTCAAACCCAAGCTCAATGCCAATTTTGGGGAAATGCGGAACAACCATTTTCACATGGGGCTTGATCTTTCAACGGAGGGCAGGGAGAACCTGCCGGTCCTGGCTCCAGCGGATGGGTATCTTGCCCGCATCAAGATCGAAACAGGCGGATTCGGAAGGGCCTTGTACGTGAACCATCCAAATGGAACCACCACACTCTATGCCCACATGAACAGGTTCATCCCGGCTGCAGAACAATTCCTGCGGGCAAAACAATATGAACAGCAAACCTGGAAGATTGATGTCAACCTGCCTGCTGACCTTATTCCGCTTAAAAAGGGACAGTTGATCGGGTACAGCGGAAATACAGGGGCATCCCAAGGACCCCATGTCCATTTTGAGATCAGGGATACGAAAACTGAAAACTGTATTAATCCGTTGCTGTACAGGTTTCCTTTGCATGATGTTACCCCCCCGGATGTGTACAGGCTTGTTTTTTATGATAGGGATAAAAGTATTTTTGAGCAATCACCGATTCCTTTCACGCTTGTCAGGGTGGGCAACGAATTCAGGCCATTGGGGTTGGTGGAACTGCCATTTGACAGGGCCTTCATGGCCATTCAGGCCACAGACAGGATGACCGGGATTCCCAATCCCAATGGGTTTTTCAGTGCATCCTTGTTCAAAGATGACGGATTGATTTCAAGCTTTGAGATGGACAATATCGGGTATGATAAAACAAGGTACCTCAACGGCCATATCGATTACCCAACCAGGGCCAAAGGGGGTGGTTATTACCAGATGTTGTTTCCCCCCAAAGGTTATGCAGTAGACATGTACAAGCCCAGCGATGCTGCTAAAGACCATATCCGGGTATCTTCAGTTCCCGAATCCTACAGCATCAAGGTGACGGATGCCTACGGGAACAGCTCTTATGTGGAATTCAGGGTCAGCAGAAAAGCCGGTGAACGACAAGCCAATGTTTTTTCAGGAGAACAGATGGAGCCCAATACCCTGAATGTGTATGAAGATGAAAACATTCAGTTCGTTTTCAAGGAAGATGCATTTTATGATGCCTTCCATTTTTCTGTACAATCATTTTATGCCAACAGTGCAGCGGAACTCTCTTCTGTTTATCAAGCACTCCCCGCCGATATTCCGGTTCAATCGTATTTTACTGCCCGCCTCAAACCCAATCGGAACAACTTGTTGGTGAACAAGGATAGGGTGGTCATGAAAAGGACCTACAAGGCAAAAACAGAAATCAAAAAGGCTGTTGAAGAGAAAGGTTGGTACGCGGCCCAGTTCCGTGATTTTGGCTTTTTCCAATTGCTGGAAGACCTTCAGCCACCGAGCCTTTCCTCCTCCCTACAGTCAGGAGCAACTGTTCGGGCAGGGTCAAGGATTGTTTTTGATGTTGCTGACAACAACAAAAACATCAGAGAATTCAGGGTTAGTGTTGATGGGCAATGGCTCATGTTCCAGCCTTCAGGTAGCCGTTTTGTATATACCGTTGATGAACATTTTCCTTTGGGTGAACATAAGCTTTCAGTTGTTGTTTATGATGAAGCGGGAAACAATACGACCCGGGAATACATCATCAAACGCAACTAATTCAACAGTATGGCACTTATCGAAGGCAAAAAAGCACCTGCTTTCACAGCAGTGGATCAGGACGGACAGAAAATCAAGCTGGCAGATTTCAAAGGTAAAAAGCTTGCCCTCTATTTTTACCCCAAGGACGCTACCAGTACCTGTACCGTGCAGGCCTGCAACCTCAGGGATGGTTTCAAGGAACTCAGCAAGAAAGGAATCGAAGTGGTGGGGGTGAGCCCTGATGATGAGAAATCACACCTCAAGTTCATTGCCAAACAAGCGCTTCCTTTTCGCCTCATCGCCGATACCGATAAAGCCCTTTGCGAGAAATTCGGGGTTTGGGCAGAGAAATCCATGTATGGCAAAAAATACATGGGCGTATTGCGCACCACTTTTCTGATTGATGAGAACGGAATCTTGGTCAAGATCCTTGACAAGCCAAAGGTGAAAGAGCATGCAAGTGAGATTGCAGCAGAATTTGGCTTATAACAGCCAGGTGATTTCTCCGAAAGGAATCCTTTCTTCCACTCCATGCATGATCAGCAAGTGCCCATCTTTGTCTACTCCGCTGACTTTTGCCTGGAACTGAATGTTGTTTCTTTTGAATGGCACTACTTCATTTTTTTTAAAAAGCTGTGCATTGTAGGCGGATAACAGCTGGTCGAATGGCTTGTTTGTAAGCATGGAGAAACGGTTCTCAAGATGTTGACAGAGTTCTTTGGCAAGGGTGATTGGATCAAATGCCTTACCGGTGATTTGTTTGAGTGAGACTGGCTTTCCTTCCATTGTATCAAAAGCAGTCTGGTTGATGTTGATGCCCATTCCGATGATGGCTTTGTCCCATCGGTCTGCTTTGACCATGTTTTCAATCAGGATGCCTCCTGCCTTTCTGTCACGCCAGTAGAGATCATTCGGCCATTTGATCCTGGTTTCATCTCCGGCATAAGCAGAAAAAAAATCAAAACAGGCCAGAGCGACTGCAACAGAAAGCTGAAATTGGTTGTTAAGCTGGAGGCCTGAACAGTCTTTGACTACAGATAGGATGATGTTTTCACCCGGCGTGCTGCTCCAAGTTTTAGCCCTTTGCCCCTTGCCTTGGTACTGGTCAAGGGCAAAATAAGCCGTACCGTCTGAAGTTTGCCCCATGCGGGCCTCATTCATGGCATGGTTATTGGTACTATCAGTTGTGGGCAATATGTTAAATGGTTCGCCGGTCATGTTGCTCCCCCAAAGGGATGGAAATAATCCTTATTTTTGGGCAAGTTACTTAAGGAACAATTAAAATAAATTCATTGACATCAATTTCAGCGTCAGCAGCACCACGCAAAAGAGTTACAAGGCTAACCAGAAGCAGCAAGATCATGAAAGTGATCATCAATGCAATCCACGATAAAAAAGGGGAACATGTGGTTTCCCTGGACCTCAGAAAGATTACAGAAGCGGTTTCAGATTTTTTTATTGTTTGTGAAGCATCCTCCACCGTTCAGGTAAGGGCCATTGCTGATTGGGTAGAGGCAGAGGTCAAAGCAGAGTGCGATGAAAGGCCTTACAAGCATGAAGGACACAGTGCCGGCCAGTGGGTACTGATAGATTATGTGAACGTAGTTGTTCATGTTTTCCTGGCCGAAACAAGAAAGTTCTATAAGTTAGAGGAAATGTGGAGTGATGGTGTGGCAGAAGATGAGGCGGATCCTATCACTGAAGCGCCTGCAAAGGCCACAAAAGCAGCAAAAACAACCAGAAAGACAACAAAGAAATAAAGTGCTCATATGAACCAGGAAGACAACAGCAACGAAAAGCGTTCCAATCCTTTCAGTGCTTTCAAACGGAAAAAAGCATCTGGAGGCAATGGTCCATCTTCAAAAGTACCCAAATTCAGTTTTTACTGGATATACGTGATAGCAGCTGTCATGTTGATTGGATATCAGGTCATGAGGGGTGTTAACCCCGATGCCCGCAACATCACAGAGTTGGAGTTCAAGCAGAAAATGCTTGTGCACAATGACGTACAAAAGCTGGAGCCTGTCAAGAACAAAGGCGTGATCAGGGTGTTCATCAAAAAAGACAGCCTTGCCAAGCCCGCTTATCAGGAATTGTTGGGTGATAAGTTGAAATATGCCCAAGCCTCAAAGGGGCCTCATTTCCAGTTCAGCTACTCAAAAGTTGATGACTACCAGGAAAACCTGGACAAATATTTTACTGCCAATCCCCAGGTGGATCCAGTGCCGGTTGATCCTGTGAGCGATCCTGAATTCTTTGGCCCATTGCTCAATGTACTTTTCCCCTTGCTGATGTTTGGACTGCTTTTCGTGTTGATGATGCGGAAGATGGGTGGTGGAGCTGGCGGCGGCGGCGGCGGTGGTGGCGGAATTTTCAATATTGGAAAATCAAAAGCACAGTTATTTGACAAGGGTACCAAGGTCAATATCACTTTCCAGGATGTAGCAGGCCTCGATGAGGCCAAGCAGGAAGTAATGGAAATTGTTGACTTCCTGAAGCACCCCAAAAAATATACTGCCCTGGGTGGAAAAATTCCCAAAGGAGCCTTGCTCGTTGGTCCTCCGGGTACTGGTAAAACACTGTTGGCAAAGGCCATGGCCGGAGAGGCACAGGTGCCATTTTTCTCCATGTCTGGCTCTGATTTTGTTGAGATGTTTGTAGGTGTGGGTGCCAGCAGGGTGCGTGACCTGTTCAAGCAGGCCAGGGAAAAAGCGCCTTGTATTATCTTTATTGACGAGATTGATGCCATCGGACGTGCCCGTGGAAAGAACATGATGATGAGCAATGATGAGCGTGAAAATACCCTTAACCAGCTGCTGGTGGAAATGGATGGTTTTGGCGGAGACAGTGGCATCATCATTCTTGCTGCAACCAATCGTCCTGATGTACTCGACAGTGCATTGTTGAGGCCAGGCAGGTTTGACAGGCAGATCAGCATTGATAAGCCTGATGTCAAAGGACGTGAAACCATCTTCCTTGTTCACCTCAAGCCCATCAAGCATTCAGAGAAACTGGATATCCATAAGTTGGCAGAGCAGACTCCTGGTTTTGCTGGTGCAGATATTGCGAATGTCTGCAACGAAGCAGCCCTTATTGCTGCAAGGAAAGGCAAGGAGCAGGTAGACATGGATGATTTCCAGGATGCCATTGACAGGGTAATTGGTGGTTTGGAAAAAAAGAACAAGATCATCCTCCCTGAAGAAAAGAAAATCATTGCCTACCATGAAGCAGGCCATGCCGTATGCGGATGGTTCCTCGAGCATGCCTATCCTTTGTTGAAAGTGACCATTGTTCCCCGAGGCGTTGCAGCATTGGGATACGCACAATACACGCCTAAAGAACAGTATCTCTACAATACAGAGCAGTTGACCGATCAGATGTGCATGACCCTGGGCGGCAGGGCCAGCGAACAAATCTTTTTCGGAAAGATCTCAACAGGTGCGCAAAATGATTTGCAGCAGGTAACCAAAATGTCTTATGCAATGGTTACTGTCTATGGCATGAGTGAGAAGGTGGGCAATGTAAGTTTTTATGATCCTGCACAGGAAAGCACTTTTACCAAGCCTTATAGCGAGGAAACAGGAAAAATTATTGACAGTGAGGTAAGGGTACTGGTAGATCAGGCTTACAGGCGCACCATTGAATTGCTTACTGAAAAGAAAGCGGAAGTTGAGAAGATTGCCCTGGCCTTGTTAGACCGCGAAGTGCTTCACCAGCAGGACGTCGAAGATTTGATTGGCAAGCGCCCATACGAGGAGAAAAAAATATTTGCAACAGAGACTGAACCTGTGGTAGAAGAGCAGCCTGCTGCTGAGGTAATCGAATCAGCAGCCCCCGAGGTTGATGCCACTGAAAAGGGATCAGAAGGAGAACAAAATCCTGCATAGGCATGGAGGCATCTACTGGAAAAGAAGGCATACTGAAGAATATCCGAAAAGCGCTGACACAACCAGTGGACCAGCCTTTCCCCGGTATTGAAAAGATCAATTTTGCTTTTGAAAAGCCGGATGACGATCTCTCTGTATTGTTTGCTGAAAGATTCAGTTCACTGCTTGGTAAATTTTCTTTTTGCGCCAATGAAGAAGACCTGGTCAACCAGATCAGACAGCTGGTTCTAGACCGTGGATGGACTGAGGTTCATTGTGCAGATGAGAACATCAAAGGCGCCTTGTCATCATTTGGTTTTCCTGCATTTTCTGAAATGCCACTCGGCGATGTCGATGTTTCCATCACCAAATGTGAGGTACTGGTGGCGCGCACAGGATCAATGGTGCTCAGCAGTACTGAGTCTTCCGGCAGGTTGACCAGTGTATATGCCCCCATTCATATTTGCATTGCAAAGGCCAGTCAGCTTGTATATGATATCAAGGATGGGCTTGAGTTCATGCAAAAAAAATACGGCAATCAGCTGCCTTCCATGATTTCTTTTGCCACGGGCCCTAGCCGTACGGCTGATATCGAAAAAACCCTTGTTGTAGGTGTTCATGGCCCCAAAGAGGTATTTTGCTTTCTCCTTGATAAATAGCGCCTTAACACAATTCCCAATAAGCAGTATCTTTGGCCATGCACATTCCTGCAGGAAAAAAAGTTTATTTCCTTTCTGATTTTCATCTCGGTGTCCCTGACCATGCGTCCAGCCTTGTCAGGGAGAAAAAAATTGTTGCGTTTCTTGACCGGGCCAAAGCCGATGCTGCAACAATTTTTATCGTTGGGGATCTGTTTGATTTTTGGTTCGAGTACCGAAAAGTAGTGCCCAAAGGCTTTGTGCGAATCTTGGGGAAATTGGCTGAATTGACTGATTCCGGCATACCCGTTCATTTCTTTGTAGGCAACCATGACATGTGGATGTCTGGCTATTTTGAAAAGGAATTGAATATTCCAGTTTACCATGAACCCAGGGTATTTGAATTCAACGGAAAAAAATTGTTGGTAGGGCATGGCGATGGACTGGGTCCGGGTGACCATGGGTACAAGACCATCAAAAAACTCTTCAGGAATCCGTTGTCAAAATTTCTTTTTGGTTTGATCCCTCCTTTTTTTGGCATTTCATTGGCCGAATATTTCAGCAAGAGCAGCAGGGCTTCCACTGGTGAGCGTGATGAAAAATTCCTGGGCGAGGAAAATGAGTGGCTGATCCTTTACTGCAGAGAAAAGCTCAAGGAGCATGCCTATGATTATTTCGTTTTTGGTCACCGGCATCTTCCTATCGATTTCCAGCTGAATGAAAAAAGCCGTTACATCAACCTTGGGGATTGGATTAAATATGACTCCTATGCAGTTTTGGATGGGACTGCATTACACCTGAAATTCAATTGACATGAGGATTCTGGTTTTCATTGCAATAGTGCTTGGTTGTTTGATCAATACCGGAAAGGCGCAGCAAGCCATTGTGGCGGAACACCCCAAATCAATCAAGGGCGATTTTTCTTATTGTATGCCAGATCAACTGGGCAATGTATTTGCCCTGAGCAGTTCAGGACAGCTCAAGAAATACAATGCCAACCTTGACTCTATGGGTGTTTTCAATGAGGTGAGGCGGTATGGAAAACTCTACAGTATTTCAGCAGACAACTCATTGAGAAGCCTGTTGTATTTCAAGGAATACAGGATAATTCTTGTGCTCGACAGGCTGATGCAGGTGGTCAATAAAATTGATATCCGAAAAGCAAATATCTTTCAGGCCCAGGCCGTCGCACAGGGCTATGACAATACCATTTGGGTATTTGATGAGCAGGAAAGCCGGTTGAAAAAATTGGATCTGAATGGGAAACCATTGTTTGAAACAGCTGACCTTAGGTTGGTGTTCAATGAAACCTTGACGCCCTCCACCATTTTTGATGCTGCCGGATTTGTGTACTTGTATGATGCCGAGAAAGGCCTGTATATATTTGATTACTACGGAGCCTTGAAGAACCGTATCGCACTGATCGGTTGGACATCTGTTCAGGCCATTGGTAAAAAAATCATCGGATTGAAAAACGGAAAGGTCATGGTGTATACCCCTGGCGACATCGACATCAAAGAAATGCAGTTGCCGTTCCCTATTTCCATGTCCCATCAGATCAGGTTCACATTGAATGCCATCTATGTGCGCGATAGCACGGGCATTACCCAATACGAATGGAATAAATAATTATAAGATGCAAGAGGTATTGAACAAGACATTTCTTGACAACAGCTTTAAGGATTACCTGATGGTATTCGGTTTTATTTTCAGTGTACTTATCCTTCGAAAAGTAGCCAGCAAAAAAATTACAAGGTTGATTTTCTATGCCTTCAGAAAAATGGGCCGAAGAATCAACGAAAAAGAATTTTTTGACCTGGTGCTCGCGCCGCTGGAGAATTTCGTCTTCTTCTCAGCAACCTATATTGCGTTGAACAGCCTGAATTTCCCAAGAGAGTTTGGCTTCAAGATCATGAAAATCAAGTCCGATGTATTGCTGGACAGGATGGCTTCAGGCGTACTGATCTATTTCTTTTTTCATACCCTGTTGCGGGTCACTGATTACCTGGCCATCGTCATGGAAAAAAAGGCAAAGACCACAGAGGATTACAGTGATGACCAGTTGATCATTTTTTTCAGGGAATTCCTGAAGGTTATTTTGATCATTGTTTGTATTCTGGTGATGATCCGGTATGTGTTCAATCAGGACATCACAAAGTTATTGGCGGGTTTGAGCATTGTGGGTGCTGCCATTGCCCTTGCTGCAAAGGAAAGCATCGAAAACCTGATTGCCTCTTTCATCATTTTCTTTGACAGGCCTTTTACGGTGGGTGATCTTTTGAAGGTGCAAGAAGTCAATGGAACTGTGGAGAAAATTGGATTGCGCAGCACCAGGATCCGCACCACCGAAAGGACCTATTTAACCATACCCAACAAACAGATGGTGGACAGTATTGTAGATAATCTTTCTCTTCGCAACAAGCGCCGCTTTGAGATGGTATTAGCGTTGGACCCCCGTTCAACCGTCGACCAGTTGAAAAAGGTTTTGAAAGAGATGGAGGAAAAAATGAATTATCCGGATCTTGAAGAAAAAACAATTTTGCTGAGTGATATCCGCATTGATTCCTATACCGTGACCATTGAATGCATTACCGGGGTTATCAGTATCGCAGACTTCAATGCACTAAAACAAAAGTTGAATTTTGAGGTATTATATTTGCTGGAAACCAATGGAATAGCGGTTGCAGGAAAAGAACGGTTGATCAATACAACCCTAAAGTCCTGATTTTAGTTCTAGCAACATCGCCCGGATATTTTTGAGGCTTTCAATCGCCTCGAAGCGTTCGTTTACTTTTTTTCCACTTTTGATGAATGATTTAGCTCCATTGATGGTGTATTTTCTTTCTTTCAAAAGAAAATAAATGAGCTTGAGGTTTTTTACATCATCGGGCCTGAAAAACCGGTCTCCTTTCCTGTTTTTCCTGGGCTTTAAGATGTCAAATTCATTTTCCCAAAAACGGATCAGGGAAATGTTTACCCTGAACATGGCGGCTACTTCTCCGATGGGATAGTATTGTTTGCTGTAAAGAATGCTGTCTTCTGGGATATCCAGCATGGCAATGTCTGTTATTTTCTTTACAGCTTGGGGCCTGCCTTTTTTTGCCTTTTTCAGTGCTGGTGCTGAGGCATCATCAACAACCACCACTTGTTCTGTGGTCTCGGGCCCTTCAATAGAAGGTTCTTCCACCACCTGGGCAGGGGGGGCAATCTTATATGACTTTCTTTTCGACTCGGCAGGTTTACCGGTCAGCTTGATGGGTTCACCGCCAAATAGGTCTAATTGCTGGAGCATTGTGGCGAAATTAGGAACTAATTTTTTTGTGTTGTGGCTGAGTTATGCACAACTGTATCAATCAAATGACTGGTTACGGGAGGCAGCCAGTTTCAGGATCTGCTGGTACTGCTCAGGGGTAAGGTCATTATAGAAGAAATAAATGGGATCCAATCGCTTCCTCCCTTTGAAAACCTCATAGTGAAGATGGGAGCCCGTTGATTTGCCTGTACTGCCAACATAGCCAATGACTTCACCCCTTTTCACCCTTTGGCCTCTTTTGGCTTTTATCCTTGACATGTGGCCATAAAGGGTGCTATAAGAATAGCCATGCTGGATGACAATATGGTTGCCATAACCATTGCCGAGGTTGCCGGCTGTTTGCACGGTACCTTCTGCCGTTGCATAGATCGGCGTACCTTGTGGTGCACTGAAATCAAGTCCTGGATGAAATTTAACAGTTTTGTATACCGGGTCAATCCTGTATCCAAAACCCGAAGACAGCCTGTTAAGATCTCGGTTGCTTAGGGGTTGAATCGCAGGTGTGCTGGCCAGGAGTTTTTCTTTGTTCTTGATCATTTTCTCAATTTCCTTATACGACCCTTCCTGGTTGGTAATCCTGTTGTAGATGGTGTTGAGCGTATTGTATATACCCTCTGTCATTTCGCTGTTTTCCATTCCGGCCACAAGCTGCAACTCCTTCTTGGATTCTATCTGTTTTGCCCTTGCACTATCGGGGATGGGGGTGGCTTCAAAAACGGATCGATAAACCTCATTATCCCTTCTTTCCAGCAATTTTAGCCTGTCATCAATATCCCGGTAGCGGTCTGCATAGATTTTGTTGACCTCTTCTGCCCTTTCAAGCTGCACTTTTAGGATTTTTTCCTTTGGGGAATCAACGAACCTGAAGGCAATGGCCACAATGATCAATCCGGTAACGATGGCGGTAGAGATGAAGGCCAATACCCTCAAAAGTGCCACCCTGAGTGGCACAACCTGCTTCTCATAGCGAAGCGTGTGGGTATTATAATAATATTTGATCTTCTTCATCCGCTGCCCATCTTTTAAAAAATGTATTTTTGCTGGCCTGGCGAATTGCAAATATAAACCATTGATCCAAGACGGATCCCTATAAAAGGATTAAGAAATGACATCAGCGGAGATTAGAAACAAGTTTTTGAAGTTTTTTGAAGGGAAAGGACACCATATTGTTCCCTCTGCACCCATTGTATTGAAGGATGATCCCACCCTTTTGTTCACCAATGCAGGGATGAACCAGTTCAAGGATTATTTTCTGGGCAACAAGCCTGCGCCCTATAAAAGGGCGGTTGATACGCAAAAATGCCTGCGTGTAAGTGGAAAGCACAACGACCTGGAAGAGGTCGGTGTGGATACCTACCACCATACCATGTTTGAAATGTTGGGCAACTGGAGCTTTGGTGATTATTTCAAAAAGGAAGCCATATCATGGAGCTGGGAACTGTTGACAGAGGAATATGGCATTGACAAGGACCGCCTCTATGCCACCGTTTTTGAAGGCGATGCAAAAGAAAATATCCCCGCCTCAACCATCGCGTTGGGTATTTGGAAGGAATTGCTGCCAGAAGATCATATTGTTTTTGGAAACAAGAAGGATAATTTTTGGGAAATGGGTGACACAGGCCCCTGCGGCCCTTGCAGTGAAATCCATGTGGATTGCAGGTCTGCGGAAGAGCGGGCTGCCGTACCCGGCCATCTCTTGGTCAACAAAGACCATCCACAGGTCATTGAGATTTGGAACAATGTTTTCATCCAGTACAACCGATTGAAGGATGGAACACTGCAACCCCTTGCTGCTACCCATGTGGACACGGGGATGGGGCTTGAGCGCCTGGTTCGTGTTTTGCAAGGGAAGTCTTCCAACTATGATACCGATATTTTTTCAGGCTCCATACAAACCACAGAAGTAATTGCTGGTAAAAAATATACTGCCGGAGACTCAAAACAAGATGTGGCATTCAGGGTTTTGGCAGACCACATACGGGCCATTGCTTTTACCATTGCTGATGGTCAGCTGCCATCAAATACAGGAGCAGGGTACGTGATCAGAAGAATACTGCGCAGGGCCGTACGGTATTATTATTCCTATCTGGATGTAAAGGAGCCCATGCTGCATCAATTGTTGCCAGGATTGGCTGAGCAGTTCAATGAAGTTTTTCCTGAACTGCAGGCCCAGCTGGGATTCATTGCAAAAGTGGTGAAAGAAGAGGAGGAAACATTTCTGCGCACATTGGGCAAGGGATTGAAAAAGATTGATGATATTCTTGAACAGGCAAAACAATCAGGCACCATTGATGGTGCTGCGGCATTTGAATTATACGATACGTATGGCTTCCCCATCGACCTTACCCGATTGATTGCTTTGGAACAGGATGTCAAGGTGGATGAAGAGGGATTTGAGCGGGAAATGCAGGTTCAGAAAAACCGTAGCCGTGCTGCGACCGCATCAGATGTAGAAGACTGGGTTAATGTATCCCAGCCGTCGTCCATGGCTGGAAAAGCATTTGTCGGATATGATGAATTGTCCTGCAGCACCAATTTGCTGCGGTATAGAAAGGTAACAGCAAAAGGGCAAACCAATTTTCAGGTAGTGTTGGAGCAGACTCCGTTTTATGCAGAAAGTGGTGGACAGGTCGGGGATACAGGAACCATTACCATGGGTGATCATGTGATTGAGGTACTCAATACCAAAAAAGAAAATGACCTGATTGTACATACAGTGTCGGCATTGCCCGAAACAGTTGCTCCTGCTGTTTTTGCTGCCGTCAATGCCAATAGGAGAAAAGAAATCACCAATCACCATACCCTTACCCATTTATTGCATGCAGCATTGCGCAGTGTGTTGGGAACCCATGTGGCACAAAAAGGATCATTGGTTTCAAGTGATGGCATGCGTTTTGATTTTTCGCATTTTGCAAAAATGACAGACGAGGAATTGGCAGCCGTTACGGCAATGGTCAATGAGAAAATCCGCGAAAATATTCCTGTTATCATCAGGGAAATGGACAAGGAAGAAGCCATGAAACTGGGTGCCATGGCCCTTTTCGGAGAAAAATATGGTGACAAGGTGAGGGTGGTTACCATTGATCCTTCATACTCTATTGAACTCTGTGGAGGAACACATGTTTCTCAAACAGGAGCACTGGGTCAATGCATGATCGTATCAGAGTCAGGTGTGGCTGCTGGTGTTCGACGCATTGAAGCTGTTTGTGGTATTGCAGCAGACCATAAACACCTGGAAGAGCAACACCTGCTAAAGCAAGTCAGCACATTGCTCAAGAATCCCCGCGAGTTGGTGCGTTCTATCGAACAACACCTGGAGGAATTGTCTGCGATCAAAAAACAGTTGGAGCAGACAGAGAACCGGTTGCTGGGGTATTTGAAGACAGAACTGGTGCAGAAAGCGGAAGTGGTGAACGGTATCAATTTTATTGGCGTCATCACAGAAGCATCTTCCTCCGATTCCCTAAAAAAATTATGCAATGATCTGAGGACCACCTACTCTTATACCCTTGTTGTCTTGGCGGCAAATATAGCTGGTAAGCCTGCTGTAGCCGTTGGCCTTTCGGACACCCTGGTTACTGAAAAAGGCCTGGATGCAGTGGCAATCATCAAGACCCATGTTGCTGGTCATATCAAAGGTGGTGGAGGTGGACAAAAATCCCTGGCTTCAGCAGGAGGGCAGGAGGTGAGTGGTTTGGCTGTTGCTATTGCTGCCATCAAAAATTCGCTGGTTTGATGCAATGGTCCGTTATCTTTATCTCATTCGAAATCAAGCAAGACAATGTCGGAAGACCTGGCAATGAAATATGAAGCGGTAATTGGACTTGAAGTGCATGCACAATTGCAAACAAAAAGCAAGTTGTTTGCAGGAGATGCTGCAGCTTTTGGAGCAGGTCCCAATACCCATGTAAGCCCTATTACACTTGGCCATCCAGGCACGTTGCCCAGGATGAACAAGACTGCCATTGAGCATGCCATCAGCATGGGCCTGGTCTGTCATTGCACGATTGAGAAAAACAATTACTTCGCAAGGAAAAATTATTTTTATCCTGATCTGCCCAAAGGCTATCAGATCTCACAGCATACCACACCCATTTGCAGTGGTGGCTTTGTAAGCATCAATACTTCAACCGGTCGGCGGGATATCCAGCTCACGAGAATCCACATGGAAGAAGATGCAGGCAAAAGCATTCATGACCAGCATGATGGCCTGACATTGCTGGATTACAACCGTGCCGGTGTTCCCCTGATTGAAATTGTTACAGATCCTGTTCTGCACAGTGCCGAAGAGGCTTCTGCCTACTTGACACAGATCAGAAAGCTGGTCAGGTGGATAGGAATTTGTGACGGTAACATGGAAGAGGGAAGCCTGCGTTGCGACGCCAATATCTCAGTAAGGCCAAGAGGAAGCCAATTGCTGGGCACCAGGGTAGAAGTGAAAAACCTCAACTCGATCAAGCATCTTCGGCATGCGATTGATATCGAGATCAACCGCTTGTCGGCCATGTGTGAAAAGGGTGAGACCATTGTGCAGGAAACCAGGAGCTATGATGCGGACAGGGGCATTACTTTCTCTATCAGAACAAAAGAGGATGCAGATGATTACCGCTACTTTCCTGAGCCAGACCTTGCCCCCTTTGCGTTCACCGATGCATTTATTGATGGCATAAGGAATGCGCTTCCTTCCCTTCCCGGTGCAAGGGCTGGTCAATACGTTGAGGAATATGGTCTCTCTCTCTACGATGCAGAACAGTTGACCGAAGACAAGGACCTGAGTGATCTTTTTGAAAAAATTGCTGCTTCCACTCCCCATAAAAAAAACCTGGCCAATTTTATGATAGGGCCTCTGCGTGCGCATCTACATCTTGTGGATGGTTCCTGGAACGATATTGCCATCTCTTCAGAAAACTGGCATGATTTGCTGGGCTTGGTTGCAGATGGAAAACTTGGGTTCTCCGTTGCCGCACAAAAACTTTTGCCCATCATGCTTGAAGACAGCAAAGCCAGTCCCTTGGCCCTTGCTGCTGCAATGAATCTGCTACAGGATGCAGGCAATGATGAGATTGGGGCTTGGGTCCAACAGGTGCTGGATGCCATGCCGGACAAGGTAGAAGAATACAGAAAAGGGAAAAAAGGGTTGATGGGTTTGTTTGTGGGGGAAGTAAAAAAAATATCAAAGGGAAAGGCAGATCCCAAAACAACAACGGAACTCCTTAGTGCACATTTAAATAAAAAACAATAGCATGAAAAAATTCTTGATGGTCAGCGCATTGCTGGTTTTTCTTGCAGCTGCATCCTGCAAGCGCACAGAAAAAAATGTCAGCTTCAATTTCACGGTGCTGGGCAATACTGAAAAGCAGTCTGTTTACCTGGACCTGATTGAGCTGGAGGGAGAGCCTATCACCATGGATACTGCCATTGCTGAAATGGGTAAAGCTGTTTTTGCACTAAAGGGTGGAGCTGTCGATCCTGAGGCATTGTACAGGGTGAGGTTTGAAAAAACACAGGCTTATTTTCTGGTGATTCCAGACAAGTCTTCCATCAATGTTACCGCAGACCTTAAAAGTCCCGAGCTTTTCTCAACCAATTCTGATGGAAGCAATTCTTTCAGGTTGCTCCTCTCTGGTTTCAACGCAAGGCTTCAAGAAATTGATTCCATCCGCAACGCCATTGTTGCCAAAGGTGAGGCAATGGACAGCAGCAGGGTAGTGCTTGAAACCGGTTTCCGTGATAAAATTACAGCGGCAGGTTCATTCCTGCTCAATTATGCTGATACGACAGGAACCCCGGCTGTTGCCATTTACGCACTTGGTATGTCACGAAACCTGGTTTCACCTGATCAGATCAAGCCTGCACTCAATGCTATTGCAAAGCGCTTTCCCAAGTCAACGAAAATAGCAAAACTCGCAGGAGACCTTGATAACCAAACGGCACCCAGGCAAACAGAGGATCTTGTGGGTAAAGAAGCACCATTGTTTGAAATGCCGGATGTAAATGGTAAAACAATTTCTTTGGCATCATTGCGCGGCAAATATGTATTGGTTGATTTTTGGGCCAGCTGGTGCAAACCATGCCGCATGGAAAACCCCAATGTAGTAGCAGCTTACCAACAATTCAAGGATAAAAATTTTACTGTGCTGGGTGTTTCTTTGGACAAGGATAAAGACGCCTGGGTAAATGCCATCAAAGATGATGGATTGACCTGGACACATATCAGTGACCTCAAGCAATGGGAGAGTTCAGTGGTACCCTTGTACCAGATTGAAGGAATCCCCTTCAATGTATTGCTTGATCCTCAGGGAAAAATCATTGCCAAAGGCCTGCGAGGAGAAGCGCTTCTGGCAAAGCTGGCTGAGATCTTGAAGTGATTCTTTTTCAGTGATGAGGGCCTCAATTTTTGTTCTTTGCTGCCAGCAAAAGCAGTACGGGAAGGAGAACCAGGTTGGTCAAGGTTGCCACCAGCAGTGTAAAGGAGGTGAGCCATCCCAATGCCTGTGTGCTGCCGAATCCACTGATGACGAAAATGATGAATCCTGCAATCAAAACCAGTGAGGTGTACACAATGCTGATGCCTGTCTCCCTGATGGTTTGTACAACAGTCTCGTGAACCTTTCCGTTAAAATGCGGTAGCTCCTGTTTGTAATTCACCAGAAAACGAATGGTGATGTCTATGGCAATTCCCAATGCAACGCTGAAAACCAGTACGGTAGAGGGTTTGATGGCAATGCCCATCCATCCCATCAGCCCGGCTGTCATCACCAATGGAATCAAGTTGGGAATCAGTGAGCAGAGCAGGATCCTGAATGACCTGAACAAATAAAGCATGCAAAGTGAAATGAAAAGGAAGGCCCAGAAAATGCTTTCCTTCAATCCCTTGATGATGAACCTGCTGCCTTCAAGGAATGTTATGCTGGACCCCGTCAATTGAACTGAAACCTTGCTGGTGTCAAAATAGTCTGGCACATGGGCTTCCAGGCTGTCAATCAAGATGGGCATGCGCATGCTGCCCACATCAGCCATGTTTACACTGATGCGGGTAACTTGTTTGTTGCTGTCAATGAAGGAAGACATCAGCTTTTCCAGTGAACCTTTCGCAGTGGCATTTCCTTTGCTGGGCTTCATATAGTCCGCCATGAAGGCCCCATCAAATGCGTTGGGCATTGAATAATTGTTACTGTCCCCGTCATAGAATCCCTGTCTTGCAAATTTTAATCCTTCTGCCAGTGAAAGTGGGCGGGCCATTTCAGGATAGGAAGCAATATAGGCACTGAAGGAAGAGACCTTGTCATATACAGAAAGGGCTCTAGAGCCTGCAATACCATTTTTCTTTTTGGTGTCCACAAGGATTTCCAAAGGCATGATGCCCCTGAAATTGGATTCAAAGAACCGAAGGTCAGTGTAGATCTTGTCCTTTTGGGGAAGATCATCAACAATAAAAGATTGGGTTTTCAGTTTTGAAATGCCAATGATGGAGAAAACCAATGCAATGCCGGTAGCCAGGTAAACCGTTTTTTTATGGATGAATACCCATTGTTCGATGGTTGTAAGCAGGGTCTGCAACCATTTGTTTTCCAGATAGCGGGTATGCTTTTTCCTGGGTTCCGCCATGTAGTATAACGAGATGGGAATCAGGATCAATGAGATAAAAAACAATGCCATGATGTTGATGCCCGCAACAATCCCAAATTCTTTCAAAATGATGCTTTTGGTCAAAGCAAATACGGCAAATCCCAGTGCTGCGCTGATGTTGCAGAATAGCGTTACAACGCCCATTTTGCCGATCATCTCTACAATCGCTTTCTTTTTGTCACCCGTTTTCATGAACGCGGTATGGTACTTGTTCAGGAAATAGATACAATTGGGAATTCCAATCACCACCACCAGTGGGGGGATCAAAGCGTTGAGCAGTGTGATCCTGAAGCCAAGCATGTGGATGGTGGCAAGGCTGTACACAACACCAATCAACACTACAGCAAGAGAGAGCAGGGTGGTGCTCAAAGACCTGAAGAAAATGAACAATATCAGGGCAGACAAAAGCACAGAACCCAACAGGAACCATTGCATCTCTTTTGCAATGCGGAGTGCAACATTGGTTCTGATCAGGGGCAGACCACTGAGGTGCAAATCAAGCTTTGAAGTTTCAGCAAAAGCAGCAGCCTCTTTTTCAATTTCACCAATGGTGGTTTCCCTGGCTTTGGATCCAAGTATTTCACTGTTGATCCTCAATCCCAGTAAATAGGCTTTTGTGTCAGGGTTGTAGAGCAGCCCACGGTAAAATGGAAGGGAATAAAAAACATCCTTGAGGCTGTCGATTTCTTGTTGGCTTTTGATGTTGGTCGGAAAAACCCTGATGGCATCCAATTTGCTGGTGCTGTCATTTTTTTTCAGGGTAACTGCGCCGTTGACACTGATGATGTCTTCAACGCCATTGATTTTTTTTAAGCGATCCTGAAAACCTGTTAATGCGTTGAACTGATTGACTTCGAAAAAATTTGCTGAAGTAAAACCAATGGTCAGCAGGTTGCCATCCTCGCCGAAAGTTTTTTTGAATTCTAGGTATGCCTTGTATTTCGGATGGTCTGTTGGGATGGCCCTTGAAAAGTCATAACTCATCTGAACCTTGCTGGCATGGTAGCCCATGAACACAGTCAACAAGACCAGCGCAATGATCAATGGTATGCGAAATTTAAGAACCGCCTTGCCCAGCGCCTGCCACATAGGATAAATTTTTACAAAGGAAAGGATTTTATGCGGCTCCCCTTCAATCTTTTTAGAGGGCAGGGGCATCTCCTAATTCGTTAATTTTATACCATGAAGCGTCTGCTCCTGTTCTCAATGGCTTGTTTTGCCCTGTATGCATTGCATGCACAAACCCTGCCCTCCATTGGACAATGGCGCGATCATCTTCCCATGCGATCAATTGTCAACCTTGACAACTCCTCATCCAAGCTGATTGCTGCTACCTCATTCGGGTATTTCACCTATGATCCTGCAGCCAAATTATATGATGTGCATACCAAGGTCCGCGGCCTTTCAGAGGTAAACCTGAAACATTTGGCCAAAGATCCTGTTTCAGAAAAAATGCTCATTGTCTATGAAAATGCCAACATCGACCTGGTGGAAGGTGACCAAATTAGGAACATCCCCGATGTATTGCTCAGCAAGATTCAAGGAGATAAAACCATCCATCATATCCTTTGGGCAGGTACTGATGCCCTTCTTTCCTCCAACCTGGGCATCATTGCGGTAAATACCCAACGCAAAGAAATCAGGGATACATACAGGCCGGGTACCAATGGAGCAGATATCAACATATTCCAGCTCGCCCTGATGAACAATCTTCTCTATGCTGCGAGTTCTGAGGGTTTGAAAAAAGCTTCCTTTCAAACTGCCACACTGGGTGATTTCAGGTCCTGGACGCTGGAACCTATTCCTGGCGTTGCTGGTGCCGTTGACAATATCCTCAATTGGAATGACAGGCTGGTTGCCAGAAAAAGAGATTCCATTTTCATCAAATCGAATGGGTCGTGGAGCCTGTTCTATGTTTCTTCCAGACCAATCACTGCCATCAATACCAGTGGCAATGGTCTTTATATTGGGCAGTCACTGCAGGGCAAGGGTGCTGTTGTTTATTTTGCTGATCCGGGCGCACAAGCTCAACTGATTGCCACTCCATTCATGTCCTTTCCGGTTGAAACGTTGAAAATCAACCAAGAGCTTTGGGTAGGCGATATGAACAATGGATTGATCAAAGTGTCTGCAACTGCCGATGAACAATTCTTGCCCAATGCACCCTATGGCATTGCCTATGGAGGCGGAACCTACGCCAATGCAACGGTTTGGGCTGCTGCCGGAACCGTTGGCGCAGACGGCAAGGGTAAACTGAACAAGACGGGTTTCTTTGGCTTTAAGGATGACCAATGGCAGAATTTCAATAGCCGGTCAATGCCTGCTTTGGATAGCATGCCAGACATCAATGTATTGGCGGTTGACCCATCCAAACAGTCTTTATTGGCAGGGTCTTTTGGTGGGGGTATGATAGAAATCAGCAAAGATGGCAAACCCATGGTATACAAACAGGGTTCATTCCTCAGCCCCGCAATGACAGATCCAAGGTCTTTTCGGGTTGCTGGACTTGCGTTCGACCTTGACCTGAATCTGTGGATGGCCAACCATGGGGCACCGCAGGATCTTGTTGTCAGGAAAAAAGATGGCAGCACCAAAAAATTCACCATTCCCTTTCCTCATACGGGAAATGCTCTTGCAACCATCATTGTCGATGACCAGAACAGGAAGTGGATCATATCACCCCAGGGCAATGGCCTGTTTTGTTTTGATGATGGGGGTACCATCGACCAGACCAATGATGACAAATGGCGGTATTTCCGGCAGGGCAGGGGCAGTGGAAACCTTCCATCCTCCAATGTCTTGAGTGTGGAAACGGATAAGAACGGATTTGTTTGGGTGGGCACAGACAGGGGCGTTGCCATCATTCAATGTGGTGATGATCTTTTCAACAACACGCTTTGTGATGCCACTTTACCCGTGGTGCAACAAGATAATTTTGCGGGCTTGCTGCTGGCAGAGGAAATGGTGAATGATATCAAGGTGGATGGGGCCAACCGCAAATGGGTTGCCTCAAAAAATGGGGTATGGTTGTTGAGTGCCGACGGTCAAAAAACCATTTACCGGTTCACCGTGTCCAACAGCAGCTTGCTCAGCAATGAAGTTTTTTCAATCGTGATCCATCAACGCACAGGTGAGGTTTTCTTTTATACTGCCAATGGCATCTGCTCTTACAGGGGTACAGCAACTGCAGCTGCTACTGAAAAAAAGAAACCCTTTGTTTTCCCCAATCCAGTGCCATCAGGCTTTACAGGAACCATCGCCATCAGGGATCTTCCAGACAATGCCTGGGTGCGCATCACTGAACTAGACGGACGGTTGGTGCACCAGTCAAGGTCTTTGGGTGGCCAGGCCATTTGGAATGGCAAAAACTACAAGGGTGAAAGGGTCAACAGCGGTGTATACCTGGTCTATGTTGCAGATGAGAACAACCTTCAACAGGTGGCAGCCAAAATATTTTTCATCCGATAGCATGGCCATCATCCACACTACAAAAGGCATTGTGATCAGAGCGGTCAAGTATGGTGAAACCTCCTTGGTGGTTTCTGCATTTACTGAGCTTTTCGGATTGCAACAATACATGGTGAATGGCGTGAGGACTTCCAAAAAATCCAATGGGATTTCCGCTTCCCAACTGCAAGTGGGAAATATATTGGAGATGGTTGTTTATCAGAATGACAGAAATACGCTGCAACGCATCAAGGAATGCAAGCAGGCCATTCATTACAATGAATTGTTTGTTGATGTAACAAAGAATGCCGTCATGCTTTTCATGATTGAGCTGCTACAGAAATGCTTGAAAGAGCCAGACCCCCATCCGGAGCTTTTTTATTTTATCGAGGATGTTATCAAGGGATTGGACAATGGCACAACGCAGCAAACAGCCAATCTCCCTCTGTTTTTTGTGTTGCATTTGTCGCATTTTTTTGGATTCAGGATGATGGATAATTTCAGTGACAAAGAGAATATCCTTGATCTTCACGAAGGCCAGTTCGTGGCTGAAATGCCTATTCATCAGATGGTTGTTCTTCCTCCACAGAGTGAATGCATTGCACAGTTGTTGAGGGTCATGCAACTGGAAGAATTGGAACAGGTGAAGATGAACAGGCAACTGAGAAATGATTTGCTGGATGCCTGTCTTCAGTTTTATGGAATGCACATCAATGCATTTGGCAACATGAAATCCTTACCGGTGATCCGGGTGTTAATGGAACAGTAATCAAATAATTTTCTTGGCCTGCAGGGCCTTGTCCAGCCATACGATGCCTGGTTTTTTTCCAGGTTCAAAACTGCCCAATACATCGTCCCTTTCCAGTGCCCTTGCACCATTGATGGTGGCCCATTGCAGCAGCAGTTGCAAAGGGATTTCCGGTAATTCTTTTCTGATGGTTCGAATTTCTGACGCAATACTCAGTTGCCAGTTGCTGCTGTAACTGTCTGTGCCCAAAACGATTTCAGCCTTGTTTTTTATCAGGCGGTCAATAGGGGGCATGCGGTTTTCAATATACAGGTTGGCGTTGGCACAAATGCAGAAATGGATTCCTGACAGGTGTTCCTTCGCATGGTCCAAAGCAAAAACAATGTCTTCTTCTGCTGTGAATGTATTGTGGACCAGGATCATTCTTTGCTGTTTGTTGAAATGTGGCAAACAAGATCTTAAAGAAGATTTTCCCGTCACAGGAAATGGAGATTCCGTCAATCCCAGTTTGTTGAAAAATTGGATAAAATCGCCTGTGCCTTTGGTATACAATTCATCCTCAGCAGGGTTTTCCTGGTTGTGCATGGAAACAATGGAATGACCGGTGCGGTTGTTGATTCCCTCAAAGGTTTTGTTGCTGATGCTGTAAGGGGCATGTGGCACCAACGAAGATTTCATGTTGGTTGCTGCACCTGTGAAAGCATGCAGTATGCCTTCATAGTGCAGCAAATTGGCTTCGGCTTTTTCGTCTTTCATGCCCAGCACTTCAATAAAATTATTCCACCTGATCGTACTCTTGCATTTTGTCTGAAGGGTGATGCTTGTATTGCAGATGTCTCCCACAGCAACAATGCCTTCCATCTCCATTTCTTTTTCTGCATTTTTGATGCAGTCCAGCATCAGTGCCTGATCATGGTCGCGTTTGGTCACCACATCCACTAAAAAAGGAATCAATCCGGTATGGGGTGGAATGCAATTTTTCAGGTGGCTGAGCTCCAGGTGACAATGGGCATTGATGAACCCTGGGCAAAGGATGCCCCTGTATCTTTCAATCCCTTCACCGGCATCCATCTCCGCCAGGATCTCCATGACTTTTCCGTCTTCATCCATGATGAGCACGTGGCTGGGATCAAGGAATTCAAACCCGGTAAAGATCTTATCAGCCTGAAACTTGCGGTAATTCATCTGTTGAAAAGAATTAACTTTGCGGACGAAATTAAAGATTAAATACCGGATGGAGTCCGCTTACACATATGCTGGATAAATTAGAAGCCATAAAAGCCAAGTTTGATGATATCGGTGTTGCCCTCACCAATCCTGAAATTGTTGGCAACAACAAAAAGTTCAGCCAGCTTTCCAAGGAATACAGAAGCCTTGAGAAAGTGGTGAATGCATATACCCAATACAAGCGGCTCTTGTCTGATATTGAATTCAACCGGGAAGCATTGATGGGTGATGATGAGGAATTGAGGGAGTTGGCCAAGATGGAGACCGCAGAACTGGAAGTACAGAAAGAGACACTGGAAAAGCAGGTCAGGAACATGCTGATTCCCAAAGATCCGCAGGATGACAAGAATGCCATTCTCGAGATCCGTGCAGGAACAGGTGGCGATGAGGCTTCTCTTTTTGCAGGAGATCTCTTGCGCATGTACATGCGGTATTGTGAAGGAAAGGGTTGGAAAGTGGCGCTGCTCAATGAAAATGAGGGTACCATGGGTGGCTACAAGGAGGTACAGCTGGAAGTGACAGGCGATGAAGTCTACGGAACAATGAAATTTGAAAGTGGGGTACACCGTGTACAACGGGTCCCGGATACAGAAGCCAGTGGAAGGGTTCACACCAGTGCTGCCACTATTGCGGTGATGCCTGAGGCTGAAGAAGTAGATGTGGAGATCAGGGATGCGGATGTTAAAATGGAAACCTCCCGAAGTGGTGGTGCAGGTGGACAGAATGTAAACAAAGTAGAAACCAAGGTGATGCTGACCCATATTCCAACGGGTACCGTTGTCATTTGCCAGACGGAACGAACACAGCTGGGCAACAGGGAAAAGGCCATGCAGATGATGCGCACAAGGCTGTATGAAGAGCAGGTCAGGAAACAAGAAGATGAAATCTCAAGGCATAGGAAGAGTCTGGTCAGCTCTGGAGACCGATCAGCCAAGATCAGGACCTATAATTTCCCACAGGGCCGTGTAACCGATCACCGCATTGGGATGACCCTTTACAATTTGCAGGATGTTCTCAATGGGAACATTGGAGAGCTGATTGATGCACTCCAGTTTGCAGAAAATGCCAGTAAGCTCTCCCAATAATCATCATGGAGGCTTCTTTCCTGTAAAAAAATATTTTCCTGGTTTATATTCTCTTTAACAACCTTGGTGAGGGTTGTTTCGTCTATATATTGTGTTCAGAAAAGAGAATAGCCGGGTTTCAATGAGGATTTAGAAATCTTTAACGAAATCAAAAATGGAAAAAGTCAATCTTTTCATCTAGTCAATAGAAAGAAGTTTTTTTTCTCATAAGCAGTTAGTTTTGGTTACGGCCCCTATTTCCATAGGGGCTTTTTTTTGCTGCCCAAGCTCCAGCCACCGACCCGATGGCATCGGCAAGTCCATCCCAATATGAAAAACTTCTGTTGGTAAAGTATTGCTGGTAGTATTCCATGCCCATGCCGTACACGGAGGCCAGGATGATGATCAAGCATGCTATTTTGTTGGAAAGCCCTGCTTCTTTATCGATAAAATAAGCTCCCCACAAGAAAGCCAATATTGCAAATAGTACAAAATGAATCAGTTTGTCTATGCCGTATATCTTCAACAAACTCAATTCTCCTGCTCCGCTGCTGTCCATGCTGAGCAAATAAAAAATTAGGCCTGTCCAGAGAAGACCAGGCCCAATGCTTCGTTTTAAAAGGTTCATTTGATTAGGCTCCAATCAGCGCCTTGTATGCATGTACATCCAACAAGCCAGAGAGCTGGGAGGCATCACTGACGGTCATTTTGATCATCCAGCCATCACCATATGGGTCTTGGTTCACCAGCTCAGGCTGGCTGTCCAGCAGGGGATTTTTTTCAGTGATGGTGCCAGTAACTGGCAGGAAGAGGTCACTCACGGTTTTGACCGCCTCAACCGTTCCAAACACTGCATCTGCAGTCAATTCTTTTCCGATGGTTTCAATATCAACATAGATGATATCACCGAGTTCGCCCTGGGCGAATTCCGTAATGCCAATGGTTGCAACATTTCCATCTATGGAGATCCATTCGTGTTCTTTGGTATAATGCAATTGCTCAGGAAAGTTCATGATCTGATATTTTGTGCAAGTTTACAATATTTTGCACCTATCATGAAAAATCTTTCAGAATAAGTAGAATAGATGGGGCATTTACAACAGTCATGCCATTGAGGAACCGTTACCGATTCATCGTGTTCTTCTGACCATCTTCATTTCACGGATGCGAATATCCGTCAGGGGTTTGTCTCCACCCTTTCTCCCGCTGGTCTTTGTGTTGGCAATCTTGTCCAACACATCATATCCGATGATCAGCTCTCCAAATATGGTATAATTTTGGTCTAAATGCGGTGCACCACCCGCTGTCTTGTATATTTTCCTGTGCGGCTCCGGAAGTTTTCTTCCTTTCAGCCGGTGTGTTTCTACAGAGTCCAGTGAAACATCATTGAATAGCTTTCCCTGTACGATGTAGAATTGCGTGCCACTGCTGTTTTTCTGGGGATTCACATCATCTCCCATCCTCGCAGCAGCCAGTATCCCTCGTTTGTGGTAGAGCTCAGGCCTTATTTCTGCCGGCAAGGTGTATTGTTTCATCAGGGATGAAGTGTCAGCATTGGGCTTTGTTTTTTCGTCACCGGCCTGTATCATAAATCCGCTGATAACCCTGTGGAATCCAATTCTCTTGTAATAATCCGATTTCACCAAACGGATGAAATTGTCTCTATGTATTGGCGTTGAATCATTCAGCCTCAACACCATATTCCCGGAATCGGTCCTGACCAGGATGTCTTTTCTCAGGTCAGCTTTTCGAATTTTTCCTGTGGGTTGGGCTATTGAGACCGCAAGCACCAAAAACAAGAAAGAGAAAAGCATCGGAAGTTGGAGCTGTTTTGTCATTAAAATTCGTTTTGCGAAAAATAGAACAATACATGGTCTTTCATGAAGTTTTCCTGTTGCATGAATTCCATGGGAGGCAACTCCTTGGTTTGTTTGAAATGTGGCCAGTTATCCTCATCCCAGCCTTCCAGCTCGTAGAATCCACCCGGAATGAGGATGGTACAAACAGCCACATGCATGAGGTCTTGTTTCTGTTCTTTGGTAAAACTATGGCCCACCCCACCCACTTCCTGTATCCCAATCAGGAACAGGATAGACTCCATATCCGGTTTTTTGCCAAAACGTTCTAGCAATTTTTCTTCCAGTTTCCACCACCTGGCTTGCAAGTCATCAGAGATCATCATGGTGCAAAATTAGTGCATCTGTACCGATTGCTTATCTTTGCAAAAAATTGGAAGGATGCTTCAGCTAGGGTTTATACGCAGCGACAGGGAAAAAGTGCTGGAAGGTTTGAAAAAAAAGAATTTCCAGGACCTTGATTTGATTGACAAAATCATTGCATCAGATGACCTGAGGAAGACGCTGCAGTTCAATTCCGATGAATTGCTTGCCAAACGCAATGCAGCCTCCAAGGCCATTGGCATGCTGATTGCCCAAGGCAAGAAGGAAGAAGCTGAGGCCCAAAAAGCCGAGGTCACTACTTTAAAAGAGACAATTGACAATTATGCTGTTCAGTTGGCAGAAGTTGAGGGAATCGTTGAAGGGATGCTATTGCGTATCCCCAATTTGCCTGGTGAAAAGGTTCCTGCAGGAAAATCTGCAGAAGACAATACCATGGTTCGCCAACATGGAGAAATTCCAACACTTCATGATGGCGCAGTCCCCCACTGGGACCTGATCACAAAATATGACCTGGTAGATTTTCAAACAGGTGTCAAGATTACCGGAAGTGGGTTTGCGCTTTACAAAGGCAAAGGAGCCAAGCTTCAACGGGCCATGATTCAATATTTTCTGGATTATAACATTGCCGCAGGATATACCGAGTTTATCCCGCCCTATGTCGTGAATTATGCATCTGCTTATGGAACAGGGCAGCTTCCAGACAAGGAAGGGCAGATGTACCACATGGCCATTGACGACCTCTATCTCATTCCAACTGCAGAAGTTCCAGTAACCAATATCTATAGGGATGAGATCATCCCTTCGGCATCACTGCCTGTAAAAATGACTGCCTATACCCCCTGTTTCAGGAGGGAGGCAGGAAGCTTTGGAAAGGATGTCCGCGGGCTGAACCGTGTCCACCAGTTTGATAAGGTTGAAGTGGTCCACATCACGGAAGCATCCACCAGCTACGATGTGCTTGAGGAAATGGTTTTGCATGTTGAAAAGCTGATTCAATCACTGGGGCTTCCCTACAGGATTCTCTTGCTTTGCGGAGGAGACATGGGCTTTGCCTCAGCCATGACCTATGATTTTGAGGTATACAGTGCAGCCCAAGAGCGTTGGCTGGAAGTCAGTTCGGTGTCCAATTTTGAAAGTTTTCAGTCCAACCGCATGAAGATCCGGACAAAGGATGAAAATGGAAAGACCCAGCTGCTGCATACCCTTAATGGCAGTTCATTGGCCTTGCCGAGGATTTTGGCCAGTTTGCTTGAAAACAACCAAACACCAGAAGGTATTCTCATTCCGGAAGTGCTTCGCCCATATTTTGGGGCAGACATGATTGCTTAAAATACCATTTGTACCATTAGTTTGATGCAGCCATCCTTTGGTGATAGGCTTCAATCCTTTTGTGCATGATGCCAAACCAGACCGGAGGAATCAAAGAAAGGAGCAACATGCCTGGATATCCTGTGGGCATCTGCGGAGCGCTATCGTGGTGCCTGAGCACCTGGTATTTTCTGCTGGCCAGGTAATGGTGATCACTGTGCCTGGACAATTCAAAAAGCATCAGGCGCCCGAGGATATGGCTGCTGTTCCAGCTGTGTTCTGGCATGGCCCTTTCGTATCCGTTGTCCGTCTTCTTTCTTTCCAGTCCATAGTGTTCAATGTAATTGACCGTTTCCAGCAATAAAATGCCCAATGCGGCTGCAGCCAGAAAACAAAGCAACGCAAGGCTTCCGAAATAAATAAAAATACCCAATACAAGCAACAGCTGGAGGCACTGGAATTGGATCATCTGGTTGCTGAAATGCCAAACAGGTTTTCCATTTTTCCTTTGCTCATCTGCAGCAATTTTCCAGGCGGAAAGGAAGCCCATCAATACAGACCGACAATAAAAAAAATAAACCGGTTCACCTTTTCTTGCGCTGCTGGGATCTTCATGGGTGGATACATTTTTATGATGGCCCTTGTTGTGCTCAATGTAAAAATGCATGTACAGAGAAGTGAGCAAAAGCAACTTGGCCAGGTTCCTTTCATACAGGTTTTTCCTGTGGCCCAATTCATGACCCACGTTGATGCCAAATGTTCCGCAAAGCAGGCCCATGGCAATGATCCGCCCCGTTAGTTCAAGCCCAGATAGTGTTGGATCCTTTACTGCATTCAAAAAATAATACAGTGCAACATACTGAAGCGGCACCATGATATAGAGCCAAAGGTCATAGAGCCTGTCGTTTTTTGCCACTTGTTCTTCCGCCTCGCTGAGGTTTCCAGATGCAGCAGGAAATACCAGTTCAAACAGGGGGATGAACATGAAGGTATAGATCAATGGAAGTGCGATGGTCCATCCCGTGTGCATGAATGCATAGAAGGAAAGAAAATACATGCTGAGGGGTGCAGCAAATTTCAATGACCTGATGTGCATGATAGAAGGGTTAAGGGGTGGTTGATGGATCTTCCGGTTTCACTGCAATCCTGTAAAGGATGAGTGCCATGGCAAAGAAAACCAGGGTCCCCAGCAGGTAATATCCTTGTTCTCCGATGGCATGCGTGATGTTTTCCTCGAAGTTCAATTGGCTAAGGGCTTTTGCCACTGTTTCATTGGCAGAGAGAAAGGCCACAATCACCCCCGCAATGGCACCACCAGCAACAAGTCCTGTGGCAAAAAGATTCCCTTTTCTGAGGTCTTCCTCCTCTTCACTGGCCTTTTCTTTCTTTTTCTTTCCATCAACAATGCCTCTGATGGCACCACCAATGAAAATGGGCAAAGTGGTAGAAAGGGGTAGGTAGATGCCGATGGCAAAGCTCAAAGCCTTGATGCCACAGAGTTCCATGACAATGGCAATGGCAACACCAACAAGGACGAACTGCCAATCCAGGTTAAAGGAAAGTATTCCCTTGATCAGCGTTGCCATCAGGGTTGCCTGAGGTGCGGCGTATTGATCAGTTCCAATCGCATGATGGATGCCTGAAGCAATCATGTCCTGTGTAGGGGTATCCAGTATTTTGATGGTGAATCCGATGGCAATCGATGAAACAATCGCCCCAATAAAAAGCGCAATCTGCTGTGCCCTTGGTGTTGCACCCAGGATATATCCCGTCTTGAGGTCTTGTGATGTTGCGCCAGCGTTTGCTGCGGCGATGCAAATCATTCCACCCACAACCAGTGCCATGGGTTCATAAAGTTTTCCTGTCCATCCCACAGCAATAAAAACCAAACAAGTTCCCATGATGGTGGCGATGGTCATGCCAGAGATGGGGTTGTTGGAAGATCCGATCAATCCTACAATCCTGGAGGAAACGGTTACAAAAAAAGCACCAAACAATACCACCAGGATACCAATCAACAATTTGCTGAGTACACCATTTCCAGGCACCTGAGGCATGATGGTCATGAGCAAAATCAAGCCAAGGCTTCCCCACAATACAATTTTCACAGAAAGGTCTTTTTCAGTTCGGATGACCTTCTGCAAGGCATCATTGCCAGATCGAACCGATCCGAGGCTGCCCTTGAAAGATGAAATGATGGTTGGGATGGTTTTGATCAAGGTGATGAAGCCGCCAGCAGCCACAGCACCGGCCCCGATCTGCCGTACAAATGCCCTATAGATGGCCACTGCATAATCATTGAATTGATGCGTTGCAGGGTTCCATCCACCAGGGCCTCCTGCTGTATGGATGTCTTGCAGATAGCCTAGTTTGATAAGTTGATTGGCAATTACATCCCCCGGCACAACTGTTGCCAGCAAGGGATTGAATACAAACCACGTAAGTACACTTCCTGCAACCAGCACGCCTGCAATTTTAGGGCCGATGATGTAGCCTACACCCAAATATTCAGGAGTGATTTCTCCACTGATTTTTGCAGAGGGTAAATATTTGTTGGCCTGTGATGTAATGTAGGAAGGGGTTTCAGCCACAACATGCAATATTTTTTGCAGGAACGCGTATGCTGTTGCGATACCCAAACCGGCAAAGGCCGTCTTGGCAAAATTGCCTCCTTTCTCTCCGGCTTTCAGCACGGATGCGCATGCTGTTCCTTCAGGATAGGGAAGGGTTTCATGTTCCTTTACAATCAATGCACTCCGCAAGGGAATCATCATCAGTGTTCCCAGCATTCCACCAAAAATGGCCAACACAAGGATGGTGATGTAGTTGAAATAATCTGCACTGCCTGCTTCGCTTAGAAAAAGGAATCCTGGAAGGGTGAATACCACTCCGGCTGCTATGCTCTCTCCGGCTGAACCTGTTGTTTGGATGATGTTGTTCTCAAGAATGGTTGTTTTGAGAAACAATTTGCTCAGTGCAATCGACATCACCGCAATGGGGATGGAAGCAGATACCGTAAGCCCAGCCTTTAGTGCAAGGTATACGGTGGCTGCGCCAAAGATTACACCGAAGCAGGCGCCAGTAATGACGGCCTTCAGCGTGAACTCTTTCATCACGGTTTCAGGCGCAATGAATGGCATGAATTTTTTTTCAGACATGGCAGAAGATTATGGTTGTGCTTTCGTTTAGGAGTTCATCATTTTCTGCAACCATTTGGTTAGCATAAATAGAATCAGGGACGCAAGTCCAGACAGTACCACAAAAAGCATGAAAAAATCATACATGTTGTGCATCTCATAGCCAAGAAATGAAGTGGTTTTGTCTTCGGGATAGAGGGCGCTGAGCTGGCCTGCCAGTTTGTTGGCAAAGGCGTTGGCCAGAAACCAAACTGCCATCAACAGGGAAGCCAATTTCAGGGGAGCCAGCTTGTTGACCAAGGAGAGGCCGATTGGTGAAAGGCAGAGCTCTCCCCAGGTATGGAGCATGTAAAGTCCAGCCAGCCAGATCATCGTCACTTTCATGCCCGGTTCAATATTGTTCACACCAACGCTGATCCATAAATAGCCCAGTGCAAGCAGCAAAAGCCCGATGGCCATTTTGGTGGGTGAAGAAGGTTCATGCTTTCCCAGCTTGATCCAGAGCCAGGCAAATGCAGGCGCAAAAAGCACTACATAGGTTGAGTTCAAAGACTGGAAAAAGCTGGCAGGTACTTCCTCAAAAAGGATGGATGAGTTGATGGTGGACAGGAACGAATAGTCAAGGTATAGAATGCCTGCTGTCATCAGCAAAAGCAGAAAATAAACTACGTTTCGGAGCAGCACATCATTTTCAGAGAGGTTGTTTTTCGCACGATGGTATAGCCTGAAAATAAAGAACAACAATGCGGCTGAGGCTGCATAGATGGTCCAGACCGGTATGGACCAACCCAGGGTTCTGTCTGTCTGTTCATCTGCAAAAAAAGTGAGTGAGGCACCAGCCTGTTCAAAGGCGCTCCAGAAGAAAACCACAAAGAAGGAAACAATGAAGATTACACCCACTTTTTTCTTCTCGATTATGCTGAGGCTTTTGTCGCTGAAAATCACAAACAGGATCAGCAAAAGTGCGCCAATCAACAGGTAGAAAAGGAAGCTGAAAATCTTGGCATCAATATACAACAGGGCAATCATCAGCGAGGAAAAAAGTCCCAACCCAATGGTGATCACTACAGGGTTGAGGAACTTGCTTTGTGCACCTTCCGGGGCATTGCCAATTTGATGGCCCTCCGGGTTGATCAGGTATTTGTCCTGGAAAGTCTTTTGAACAAGCACACTCAGCAACATGCCAATACCAGCGATCAAAAATGCCCATTTGAAATCAGCCGGGTTGCCCGTGTCTCCAAATGCTCCACAGAGAAATGGTCCCAAAGCACCACCAACATTGATACCCATATAGAAAATGGTATAGGCCGGATCAATCCTGCGATCACCAGGAGTATAGAGTTGGCCAACCAGCGAAGAGATATTGGGCTTGAAAAAACCATTGCCGGCAATCATGAAGCCCAGTCCGCTAAAAAACAGAAAGGTGGACAAGGAGGTATTGGTGTCATACACGGATGCACAGAAAAACAGGATGAACTCACCCAATGCCATGGTGAGACCCCCTGCAATGATGGATCTTTTGTTTCCCCAATAGCGGTCAGCCATAAAGCCTCCAATCAAAGGGGTCAGGTAAATAAGGCTGGTATAGCTTCCGTAAAGCTGTGAGGCAATGGTCTTGTCGAGCAACAAGGCCTTGGTCATGAACAGTACGAGGATGGCCCTCATGCCATAGTAGTTGAATCGCTCCCACATTTCCGTAGAAAAAAGAATATAAAGCCCTTTTGGATGCGATGTGTTTTGGTTGGTTGACATGTGTCTTTATTTGTTGATTTGCCTAAAATAAGCAATTTGTATCTTCGCCACGCTTTTCGGTATACAATAAAAATCAACTATGAATATATTGCTCCTGGGTTCTGGTGGAAGGGAACATGCCCTTGCTTGGAAGATCAAACAAAGTGTGCACTGCAGCCAACTTTTTATTGCCCCCGGAAACCCCGGAACCGCAGGGTTTGGTGCGAATATACCGATGGCTGTTGGCGATTTTGAAGCCATTGCACTTTTCTGTAAGCAACAACACATCGGGATGGTGGTGGTTGGTCCTGAGGATCCATTGGTCAATGGCATTTATGATTACCTCAAAGCAGATCCTGCCTTACCAGGTCTGATTGTTGTGGGGCCTTCAGCAGAAGCCGCCAAGCTCGAGGGAAGCAAGGCCTTTGCCAAAGCATTTATGGATCGCCAAGGCATACCCACGGCGGCTTACAGGGAATTTACAAAGGAAAATTATGAGGAGGGAATAGCTTATCTGAAGGCCCATCCATTGCCCATTGTGTTGAAAGCGGATGGATTGGCCGCCGGGAAAGGGGTTGTCATTGCACAGACCCATGAAGAAGCCTTGTCCAATTTTGAAGAAATGATTGTTTCGGCTCGCTTTGGTGCCGCCAGTGAGCGGGTGGTGGTGGAGCAATTCCTTGCGGGTGTTGAAATGAGTGTTTTTGCCTTGACCAATGGCAGTCAGTATGTCTTGTTGCCTGAAGCAAAAGACTATAAACGGATTGGGGAGGGAGATACTGGACCCAATACCGGTGGGATGGGAGCCGTCAGCCCGGTACCATTTGCCCAGGGTGTTTTTATGGACAAAGTGATTGAAAGGGTTGTCAGGCCCACAATAGCTGGCCTCGAGAAAGAGGGGCTGGTATACCATGGATTTGTATTTTTTGGCTTGATCAATGTTGGCGGAGAGCCTTATGTAATCGAATACAATTGCCGGATGGGTGATCCCGAAACCGAAGTGGTCATGCCAAGGTTAAAGTCTGATATCGTGGAACTTTTTAAGGCCATGGACGATGGAAAACTGGATGAAACCGAAGTAGAAATTGACCCAAGGGCCGCTTCCACCGTGGTTTTGGTGAGTGGGGGTTATCCCGGAGACTTTGAAAAGGGTAAACAAATCAAAGGCCTTGATGCCCCATTTTCATCCGAGACAATCTTGTTTTATGCAGGAATAACGGGAATTGAGGGTGATTTGCGCACCAGTGGCGGACGCGTGGCAGCCATTACTTCTTACGGAAAGGATATCAACGATGCGGTACAAAAATCCCTTGATGCCATCAAGTCCATTGGCTACGAAGACATGAATTTTCGGAAGGATATTGGCTTTGAATTTCGAAACTGATTTTTGTGCTCCATGAATAACACCGAATTATATTTTCAGGAAAATTCATGATTGTTTATTGGGTTATTTATTTGAACTTTGTAAAGCGTTAAAAATACAGTTAAATGGGACTTTTTACATGGTTTACACAGGACATTGCCATTGATCTTGGTACAGCAAATACACTCATCATTCACAATGACGAGATTGTGGTGAATGAGCCATCGATTGTTGCGCTGGACAGGAACAATCCCAAGCATTTGCTTGCAGTGGGTAAGA
>Ga0207909_1000025_pt1 | contig 63352 bp, 56 predicted proteins | sample LakMenEpi05May10_FD_150672 | JGI IMG/M metagenome (GOLD analysis project Ga0207909, IMG submission 150672) | Freshwater microbial communities from Lake Mendota, WI - 05MAY2010 deep hole epilimnion (SPAdes) | ecosystem: Environmental > Aquatic > Freshwater > Lake > Epilimnion/Euphotic zone ...
CACCTCTACACCCTTAAACCTCTTCACCCCTTCACCCCTAAACCTTTACACCTCTACACCCTTAAACCTCTTCACCCTTTCTTCTCAAACCCCAAGATCACCCCATTGATGCAATAACGCAATCCTGTTGGAGGTGGGCCGTCATCAAACACATGACCCAGATGGGCCTTGCATTTTCCGCATTGCACTTCGGTTCTTTTCATGCCGAGGGTATTGTCTGGGGTATAAATGATGCTTTTTTTGGTGACCGGTTCAAAAAAGCTCGGCCATCCACAGCCGCTGTCAAATTTGGTATTGCTTTGGAACAATGTGTTACCGCAAGCAGCACAGAAATAGGTTCCTTTCTCATCAAACTTTTCAAATTTACTGGTCCAGGGTCTTTCTGTTCCCTTCTGCCTGGCAATATAATACTGCTCAGGTGTCAGTGCCTTTTTCCATTGCTCATCGGTAAGCTCAACTTTTTCTTCGTTGTTCCTGGAGAAGGCAGGATTGCTTGTTGTGTCACTCATTTTTGTTGCTGTTTTTTTGTTTTTTTCCTGGGCATTGCTGCAGCTGAACTGTATTAGCGCTGTTGCCATCAGGAGGAAAGTGATTCTATTCATTGTTCTTTATTTAGTGCTTTTGTCCATTCATGCATCATTAAGGATTTTGCCCGCAATGATGTAGTTTCAGGTCTTGTTTCACCACAAATCTAATTATCTTTGGCTTCCGGTTTTGTTAATGAAACCTTACCGGATCTCAAATAAAACAATAAAACTGTCACAGATGTTCAATTTGATCCTGTTTGGCCCTCCAGGTAGCGGAAAAGGCACACAATCTGAAAAACTGATCGCAAAATACGGCTTCAAACATTTGTCAACGGGAGACATTCTCCGGTCTGAAATTGCCAACCAAACCCAACTGGGGCTGGAAGCCAAATCCTTCATGGATGCTGGAAAGCTTGTGCCTGATGCAGTTGTGATCGGTATGGTTGGTGCTGCCATTACAGCAAACCCCGGCGTGTATGGATTTTTGTTTGATGGTTTTCCCCGCACCAAGCCACAAGCGGAGGCGCTGGACACCCTGCTCAGTGAGCATACAACATCCATCAATGTTGTATTGGCCATGGAAGTTCCTGAGGAGGAATTGATTGCCAGAATGATTGGCCGTTCCAAAACTTCAGGAAGAACGGATGATGCGGATCCTGAAGTGCAGAAAAAAAGACTGAGTGTCTATAAAAATGAAACCCTGGCAGTTGCAGACCACTATAGTCAGTTTGACAAAGTGGTTAGCCTGAACGGCCTGGGTTCCATTGATGATATTTTCAATTCGCTCTGTGCGGAGATTGATGCCAGGGCCTGATAGTGCCTCCTGATTGTTTTTGACATCCATGCGCTGGGAAATACATGGTTGTATGGTTATCAGTCTTTTTCTGAGTGTACATGGGTAAAATCATCCATGTTGTATTCTTGTTTAAAATTCTTCAGGGTGATGTTGATGTTCTTGTCTTTTGCGCCAAAATTAACAAAGTCGCGCAGCAGTTCAAGTACATCATGGTCGATGTAAACCGTGTTGTCTGCGCTCACCACAACCTTGCTGTTTTGAGGAAGAGCTGAAAGCGTTGCCTTGATAGCAGCTTTGTTTAGGAATGAAACTTCCTGAGCCAGGTCGATATGGATGGTTTCACCTTCATGGTGTTGTTCCTTGCGGAAGAAGTAAGCCAGTTTCATATTTCCTTTGAGAATATAGAAAATACTGACTACCAATCCTATTCCTACACCCTTCAACAGATCGGTGAAGACTACGGCTACGACCGTAATAATGAACGGAACGAACTGGTGTTTGCCGGATTGCCAGATGTGTTTGAATACCTTGGGACTGGCCAGTCTCAGACCAATCATGATAAGGATGGCAGCGAGGCAGGCCATGGGGATTTTGTTCAGCAATCCTGGAATGGCGATGACGGCCAGCAACAAGAAGATACCATGAAAAACAGCAGCCATTTTTGTTTTGGCACCTGCATTGATGTTGGCGGTGGTGCGCACAATCACAGAGGTCATGGGGATGCCGCCAATCAGACCGGATAGCAGGTTGCCAATCCCCTGTGCTCTCAACTCTGCGTTGGCGCTGGAGTAGCGTTTCAGCGAATCCATCTTATCACCTGCTTCCAGACAAAGCAATGTTTCTATACTGGCTACAATCGCTATGGTCAGGCCAGTTACCCATACTTTTGGATTGGCGAATCCATTCAGGTCTGGGGTTTGGAACTGTCCTAAAAATGCCTGGACGGAGTCTGCTGTTGGCAATACCACCAGGTGTTCATTGGCAATAATCCATTGTGGCATGGCAGCCTTGAACAGTTCATTCAGGAGGATACCCGCAACTACTGCCACCAGAGCGCCCGGGATGGCTTTTATTTTTTTCAAAGCCGGCACTTTGTTGAATGCAATGATGATGGCAATAGAGACAACTGATACGATGATGGCACCGGTATGTGCATAGTTGAAAGAGTGCAGCAGTTCTCCGAAAAAGCCCTCATCTGCTTTCAGCAACTGATAGGAGAAAAAATCCCCTTCATGTTCCAAATCATAGCCGATGGCGTGGGGCAATTCTTTTTTGATGATGATGATACCGATCGCCACAAGCATCCCTTCTATCACGCTGGTAGGAAAATAGCTCGAGATGCCACCTGCCTTGGCCAGTCCCAGTGTGAGTTGAATCAGTCCGGCAACCATTACGGCCACCAGGAAAGTTTCGTAACCCAGATCGGTGACGGCCACCAAGATGATGGCGATCAGCCCGGCTGCGGGACCGCTTACACTTACATGCGACTTACTGAGCGAGCCCACGATGATGCCTCCGATGATACCGCTGATGATACCGGCAAAGGGCGGGGCTCCACTGGCTACAGCTATGCCAAGGCAAAGGGGTAATGCAACCAGGAATACTACCATGCCGGCGAGAAGGTCGGCACCAAGAGATTTTTTTATTGAATTCATGACAGGGATGCTTTGGAAAGAATGTTGATTATTTGTCTTTTGGGGTCAGGTTTTTGAAGAAATCGACTTTTCCATTTCCTACATTATAAACTGCCCCTACGATACCAATCTCTCCTTTGGAAAAGAGATCGATAATAATGTCGCTGCCTGATATGATTTCTTCAAGGCTGTTTTCGACGTTGGTGTAGGCAACTGTATCACTGAAGAGTCGGGCATCCTCTTTCTCGAGCATGGCTTTTGTGATGGCAGGTTTGATTTTGTTCAGGAGCTCGGAAATATGACCATCTTTTACGCCTTTCTTCGCACCGTTGATGGCACCGCATTCGGTATGGCCCAATACCACCAAGAGTTTAGAGCCCACATATTTGACGGCATATTCCAGGCTGGCCAGGATATCGTTGTTGACAATATTGCCTGCGACCCTGATGCTGAAGAGATCGCCGAGTCCCTGATCAAAAATCAGTTCCACGGATGTGCGGGAATCCATACAGCTCAGTATCACAGCAAATGGGAATTGGCCTTCACGGGTTTCATTGACCATTTCAAGGTGGTCGTGGTTGGTGCTTAGGTTTTCTATAAAGCGCTGGTTTCCTTCAACAAGGATTTCATAGCATTTGGATGGGGTCAGGTTGGCAAGATATTCTTTTGAATGCTTTTTCATGTGATGATTTGAATGCGCCTTTCGGCTTGTGAGGGTTTAAAACAGTGTATGTAGTTGTGTAATGATTCACAGCCGCCGCATATCTTTATTGATAATGCAATCAGTATCACAGAGAATAGCTGTGACCATGCCCATGAAAATGTTGGCGGTACTGTTACTAAGAATCAAATGAGGCAAATCCTCAGCGGTGGAGGAGTCGGGATATCGTCTGCGAGTCTTGAGACATAATCTGTTCTAACCGGATTTTTTTTATCCTTGACAGCCGGTTCAACAGTGATTGTACAATGAATACGATGGAAGAAGAGTTCGGATTTTTTCAGGTCTTCGCTTCCTTCTGCGCTTTTACCGTCTGCCTCTGTTGAGGCACTGCAGATTTCCTCTATCATTTGGTTGTCATATAAAATAGCACCTACCTCCTTCACAGGAAGAATCTGGAAGGATATGATGGACAACAACAGGTATGCAAAAATTTGCTTAATCACAGCATGTAAAACTACATGATGGAAGGCAAATAAAGCAGAATTGGACCCCTATTTTATAAAAAAAAATTATAATGAAAAATAAAAAATCTTATATATTCAGGCCACCACAGGCGCTGAGTACCTGTCCGGTGATATAACTGCTCATGTCTGATGCCAGGAAAAGGGTGGTATTGCCAATTTCTTCTGCAGTGCCGAACCTGCCCAAAGGAATCTTGGCCAGGAAAGCCTTGGCAGCCTCTCCTTCTTGTAGATAATGGGTCATGTCTGTCTCAACAAATCCTGGGGCAATGGCATTCACACGAACGTTTCTGCTGCCCAATTCATGTGCCATGGATTTTGTAAAACCAATGATACCGGCCTTGCTGGCTGCATAGCTTGACTGGCCTGCATTGCCACGTATCCCTATAATAGAGCTCATGTTGACAATAGATCCCTTTCTTGCTTTCATCATCGGCCTGATGACCTGCTTGGTCATGTTGAAAACACTTTTCAAGTTGACTTCCATCACTTCATCCCATTGTTCGGGTGTCATCCTGAGCAGCAGATTATCCTTGGAAATGCCTGCATTGTTGATGCAAACATCTACCGTTCCGAATTCTTTGACCACATCATTCACAAAAGCTTCTGATTCTGCAAAATTACCTGCATTGCTTCTCCATGCTTTTGCTTTCACGCCCATTCCTTCAAGCTTTGTGACCAAGGCAGCAGCCTTGTCTGCACTGCCCTCACTTACATAAGTAAAAGCAATGTGTGCACCATGTTCAGCCAGTTTCACTGCAATGGCTTCACCAATTCCGCGCGCTGCGCCTGTAACGATGGCTATTTTGTTTTCGAGAAGTTTCATTTTTTGGTTGAGGGGTTAAAGGGTTTAGAGGTTTAGGGGTTAAAGCTGGTGCACAAAATGGTATGTATGTATTTTATGTTTAGCATTTAAGGGAAGTGCGTATGCCTAATTTTGTTGGCTGATTTAATCAAAACTGTTGTTGGCCAAAATTATTGAAAAACTACAAGAATCCTCGCTAATAAATCCTCTACCCCCCTAACTCGCTAACCCGCTACACCCCTAAACCTCTAAACCCCTAAACCTCTACACCTCTAAACCCTTTAACCCCAACACCTCCTCAATAATGCTCCTGTCATTGCTCAACCGGGGCACTTTGTGCTGCCCGCCAAGCTTGTTTTTTTGCTTCAGCCACTTGTTGAAATGTCCATGGGGAAGGGATTTGACAAGAGGAGGCCTGAGTGCAATGCTCTTATATCGCTTGGCTTCGTAGTCGCTGTTCAGTTTTTTCAATTCCTCATCCAAGATGGTGGAGAACAGGTTGAGGTCGTTTGGTTCTTTTTCAAACTCTATCAGCCATTCGTGGGCACCGTTTCCTTCTTCACTAAAATAAACCGGACCTGCCGTATAATCAGTGATGACGGCCTGGGTGATCTTGCAGGATTCGGCGATGGCCCTTTCGGCGTTGTCGATGATGAGTTCTTCGCCAAAGGCATTGATGAAAAGCTTCAGGCGGCCACTGACTTTTATCCGGAAGGGGGCGATACTGGTGAACTCAACCGTATCTCCAATCAGGTAACGCCAGAGCCCTCCATTGGTGCTGATGACAGGGGCATAGTGCTGTCCTATCTCAACATCTTTGAGTCCTATGGTTCTTGGTTCATCCTTGCCATATTCTTCTATTGGCATGAACTCATAGAAAATGCCATGGTCCAGGAAAAGCATCATGCCCTCAGACCCGGGTATGTCCTGGGCGGCAAAGAAACCTTCGCTGGCATTGTACATTTCCAGGTAATGGATATCTCCGCCAATCAATTTTTTGAATTGTTCCCTGTAGGGATGAAAGGAAACACCTCCATGAAAATAAAGCTCCAGGGATGGCCATACCTCTTTCATGTTTTTTTTGCCTGTCAATTCCAGGATCCTTTGGAAGAGGACGATGGTCCAGGTGGGCACACCCGAAACGGAAGTGACGTTTTCGTTCATGGTGGTTTGGGCCAGTTTTTCAATTTTCCCTTCCCATTCATCCATCAATGCAATCCTCAACTCTGGCGTTCTTATCCAGTTGCCATAAAAGGGCGTGTTTTGCATCAGTACGGCACTCAGGTCTCCAAAATGGGTGTCTTCTTGCAAGTTGTTGATGGTATGGCTTCCTCCAATCATCAGCCCCTTGCCGGTGAGCAGATCAGATTCTGGATTGTGCATGTAGTAAAGGGAGAGCACATCTTTTGCCGCCTTGAAATGCCCGTCCTCCAGGCTTTCCTGGCTTACAGGGATGAATTTGCTTTTGTCGGAGGTGGTTCCGCTGCTTTTGGCAAACCAATTGATGGGGGTGTTCCAAAGCAGGTTTTGCTCGCCCGCCATGATCCTTTCCACATAGGGTTTGATGTCTTCGTATTCGTGTATCGGAACAGCCTGTTTGAAGGCTTTTGTGGTGAACAGTTTTGAAAACTCGTATTGCCTGCCAAATTCAGTGAACTGTGCTGCGGTTACCAGGTCTTGCAGCACCTCTCTTTGTGCAGAGATGGGATGCTGGATCCAGGCTTCTATGCGCCAGGAGCGCAATCTGGCCAGGGATGATATGGCAGGACTTAGCAATTTCATGGTTGGGATTGAATGGCTTAGCGATCGCCGTAAAGGGTATCTTGACGGGCTTCCTCATGAAGATAATCCTTTCTTTTGAGTTCAAAGTTTCTGCCGAGATAGAGTCTTCGCACTTGTTGATCTTCCGCAAGTTCTTCTGCGGTACCATGCTTGAATATTTTTCCCTCAATCAACAAATAAGCCCTGTCGCAGATGGAAAGGGTTTCATTTACATTGTGGTCTGTGATGAGGATGCCAATGTTCTTGTGTTTGAGACGGGCAACAATGGTCTGGATGTCCTCTACTGCGATTGGGTCTACGCCGGCAAAGGGTTCGTCCAGGAGGATGAATTTGGGGTCCACCGCCAGTGCCCTTGCAATTTCCGTTCTTCTTCTTTCGCCACCGCTGAGCGAATCACCATTGTTCTTTCTGACATGCGTCAAACGGAATTCTGAAAGTAATTCCTCGAGTTTGATTTTCTGCTCTTTTTTGGTCAGCCTGGTCATTTCGAGCACAGCAGCAACATTATCCTCAACAGAAAGCTTGCGGAAGATGGAAGCCTCCTGGGGAAGGTATCCAATGCCCATCTGGGCCCTTTTGTACATGGGCATCCTGGTGATGTTGAGGTCGTTCAGGAATACCTCTCCTTCATCAGGTTTGATGAGGCCCACTACCATGTAAAACGATGTTGTTTTTCCTGCACCATTGGGCCCCAACAGGCCCACGATTTCTCCCTGCTTTACTTCAATAGAAACATCATTCACGACAGTCCTGTTGCTGTAGCGTTTGATCAGGTTCTTTGTATGGATGGTCAGGTTCATGTCTGGATACAAATGTATCAAATTTCATCAGCATATAATCTGTACTTTTGCCCTGCAAATAAAAGCTGTCCATTCAACATGAAAGTGATCGACTACATCAACCAGGCCAAGGATACCATTTTGTCTTATGAGGTTTTGCCACCATTGAAGGGTAAAAACATCAACTCATTGTTTCAGCACCTTGACCCTTTGATGGAATTCAAGCCATCTTTCATCAATGTTACCTATCACAGAAGCGAACATGTGTCCAAGCAGCAGAAGGATGGATCGGTTGAGCGGGTAGAAGTGAGGAAACGCCCCGGTACCGTGGGAATCTGTGCGGCCATCATGAACCATTATCAGGTTGATGCGGTTCCTCACCTGATCTGCGGGGGATTTACAAAGAGGGAAACAGAAGATGCCTTGATAGACCTCAATTTTCTGGGGATTGATAACGTGTTGGTCTTGCGTGGGGATGCGGCCAAAGGAGACAATGGATTTGTTCCTATGCCCAATGGAAACAACTATGCCATTGACCTTTTGCGGCAGGCAGATCGCCTTAACAAGGGGCTTTATCTTGAAGAAGATATCCTGGATGGATTCAAAACCAATTTCTGTTTGGGTGTTGCAGGTTATCCTGAAAAACATTTTGAGGCCACCAGCCTGGAGGAAGATCTCGGGCACCTGAAAGCCAAGGTGGATGCCGGTGCTGAATACATCGTTACCCAGATGTTTTTTGACAATGCAAAATATTTTGATTTTGTAAACAGGTGCAGGGCTGCCGGAATCATGGTGCCAATTGTACCAGGCTTAAAGCCTTTGACCAACAAGAAACAGCTCTCTGCAATACCAAGAATTTTCAATGTGGAGCTTCCCCAAGACCTTGTCAATGCCATGAACAACAGCACAACAGATGAAGGCTGTGAAAAAGTGGGCGAGGAGTGGCTCACATACCAATCCAAGGAATTGAAAAAAGCAGGCGTTCCTGTTTTGCATTATTATACTTTGGGCAAACCCAAAATCGTTTACAACACAGTGAGCCAGGTTTTTTAGTGCATGCCTGCAGCCAATGTTTTCCAGGTTTGGGCGTTCAGCACAACCGGATATTTTTTCTTGAGTGAAGCGATCCAAAGGTCTTCCAGGTATTGCTGGTAGTCATTGATGGCGGTTCCCCTCGCTTCTTCGAAGGTCTTGGTGCTGGGGTCTTTGAAAACATTCTCTACGATGATGAAGCTGGCTGATTCATCTGAAGGGTTGGTATAAATGGGCGTAACGAATCCGGCTTTTGCATTTTCGGCACCAACACCCAACAGTTCTCCAGCTTCATACCTGCCGCTGTCTACAAAAGATACCTCACTGTACATTTTCTTGATCTGCTCAACCGACCTGTCCTGCTCAAACGTTTCACGGATGGCGAGGGCGGTCTGTTTGTTTTGTGCGGTGATGATCACGGCAAAAACGGATTGTTTCCATGTGTATTGGGTGGCCCTCCCTGCATGAAATTTTTTCAATCCCTGCAGGTCTGTGGAGGCCTTGCCCCATACTTTTTTATCCATGATCTCGAAGAGCAGGTTTCCATCTTTGAAATCTTTGATCTGTGTTGCGTAGGCAGGATTGAACTGTTCCAGTCTTTTGGCAATATATTCCTCCTTGTTGGCCATGGTGGCTGTCAGTCCATGTTTTCCAATGCTTTTTTTGATGAAGGCTTCGGCAGCAATTGACTTCCTGTCATCCTGCAGGATCAGTTCTTTCAATGCAGTTGCTGCATTGGAAAGAGATTGTTCTATGGGTTGGTTGGAAATTCTTTTGATGATGTGAAAACCAAGATCGGTCAACAAGACGGGTGCAATTTCTCCATCTTTCTTTAACCGCATGACCAGCTCTTCAAACAAAGGATCATACTTGCCAACCTGGATATCCTCGATGATGCCACCTTTCTGGGCACTGCTCATGTCGTTTGAAAATGCAAGGACGAGCGAATCGAAGGATGCACCTGCTGTTGCAAGCGCATGGATCGAATCTGCCAGTAACTTTCTCTCCCTCATTTCTTCATTCGTTGCGTCTTCTGGTTTGGCAATCAAGACCTGGGCAATGGTTGTCTTGCCATGGGCAGCCCTTGTGTTCATCCTTTGGAAAAAATGAATGCCGTTGGCAGTTTCAATGGGATCTGAAACAGCCCAATCTTTCAGTGCATAAATGACATTTTCAAATGCATGGGGCAGGCTGAAAGCCGTGATGTATCCGAGATATCCCCTTGTTCTGGGCACTTCCGGATCATCTGAATTGGCAATGATCAATTTTTCGAAATCTTCACCGCTTAACAATGCTGCTTTGATGGAAGACGCTTTTTTTCGGGCAAGCGCTTTTTCTTCACGGGTGTAGTTTTTATCTTCAGTGTTGCTCAACTTGAGGTTGTTGAATGCAATGAAAAGGTGTTTGACAGATACCTCTTTCAGTGAATGTTCATGGGCGGATGCCACGAGTGTATCAAGCATTTGTTGGTCGAGCATATACACTGGCCGGATCTGCTCTTCAAATCCTTTGAGGTCTGCTTTCTGGTTGGGCAAGGTGTCCATCTTCAGGTCGTGGGCGGCCTGTACTTTCAGGCGGAAACGGATGTAGAGATCGCGGTAGTTTTCCAGGGCCTTTAACCTGTTGCTGGTATCTGTGTTGTTTTTGTTGAAAGATGCCATGAACTCCTGCTGACTTACGGGCTTGCCACCAAAAGTGAACAGCACCTGTGCTTTCAACTGAAAGCAAGATGCTGTGATGACCGCAATCGACAAAAGTATTTTTTTCATGTTCAGCTAGGGTGTCTTTGCTGATTTTTTCTTGAAGTCCATGAAGTCGTCTACCTGTAGGTAGGTGAGTTTTTTGGCAACAATGTTTTTGTCCTTGTCCAACAGGTAAATCATAGGGGTCTGGTATACATCATAGAGTTGCCTGTAACCGGGCTGACCTGCTTTGTAAATCTTGTCTTTGGTTTCTTCTGTCTGGTACACATGGATCCAGCCACCCAGTTTGTGTTCCCTGATGTAGTTGAGCCAGTTCTGTTTTCCGCCATCTGTCATGACCCCAACAAGCTTCACACCCTCTTTTCTCCATTTTGCCTGAAAAATGGAATCTACTCTTGGCACTTCTTCCTTGCAATGTCCGCAGGTGGGGTCCCAAAAACATAGAACAGTAAAGGGACCCTGAAGGGCATACAAGGAGAAATTTTTTCCCAGGGTATCTACCATGGGAAGCTCAGCCGCTTTTTTGCCAATCACATTTGACATCAGCGAATATCCCCTGTCGAAGATGAACTTTTTGTACTTTTCATTCATCCAGCTGTCTGCCTGGCCACTCAGGTAATATTTTTCAAAAAGATGCACAAAAACAGCATCCTGGCCCATGAATTTGGGGTTCACGTATTTGTCTGTGAGGCTGGACAATACAAATTTGAACATCTCTTCACTGGGTTTTGCTGCAGCAAGCATTTTGTCTGCGTACCTGGCCAATGAATCTGAAGCCTGGGGAAGAATCTCATCATAATATTTGTCGAACCTGCCCTGTAAAACAGGGGTTCTCACCAGGCGATCATCTGTCATGCTGATCCCATCCCAATAATGGTCCTTGTAATAATTGTAGGCAAACAGGCTATCGTATTTTCCTCCGGGATGTTGTGCTGCAGCCGGAACCTCAGGATCTTTCAGCAGGTTGAAAATCGAACTCAAGAGATGCTTGGGATTTTTTTGCTGCAGTTCGTTGCGGTATTGCTGCATGTCAAGGCTCAATTGCTTGATTTGGGCCTGTGCTGCTTTTGTAGCAGGGTCTTCTGCCGCCCCACCAGCCCTGCTCCTTAGCGCAGCCACATCTGTACCAATATCAAATGATTTTTTCTGATAATCGGCAAAAATGGTATTGTCTGGAGAGCCTTCAAAGCGCAATCCTTTCACAATATTGGCTGTATCGCCATAGACGCTGAATTTCTGTTGCTGGTCTATCATGCACTCAATCCATCCGTTTTTTTCGGGGAATACAATCATGTAAACGCCACCCTGCAATTTCTTTGTTCCTGCGAAGATGGCCTGACCACCTGCATTTATCTTGGCAGAATCGATCAGGTATTGTTTGCTGCCAAAATGGTAGGCAAGGAAGAGGTATCCTTTGTTGAAAGGCTTGATGTTGGCCTTGATTTCATAGGCATTTTGAGCCTGGGCAAATGGGTTGAACAGCAAAGAAAACAGCAGGATCGGAAGAATGCGCATCTGTGAAAGTTTCGGTAAAATTATTCAATAACCGGGAAATACAATGTTAAAAGGAGAACTAAGGTGAGCCGGCTTGGGAAGGCATATTAAATTGTAGATTTGCAATTCAAGCCGGAACATGAGAAAGAAGAAATTGGTATTGGAGCATTTGCAGGTCAGTGGTTATGCCGCCGGCGGAAAGTCTATTGCAAAACTGGAGGGAAAAGTGGTTTTCATTGAAGGGGCTGTGCCGGGAGATGTTGTGGATGTTCGGCTCAGCAAGAACAAGAAAGATTGGGCCGAGGGTAAGGCCATCAGGTTTAGATCCTATTCTTCAGAGCGAACAACTCCTTTTTGCAAACATTTTGGGGTCTGCGGGGGTTGCAAGTGGCAGATGTTGCCCTATGAAAAACAACTGGAGTACAAGTTTCAGGAAGTGGAGCAGCAGATGAAGCGGATTGGCAAGATCAATATCCCGGAGATGCAGCCGATTGCAGGGGCCAGTGAAACGCAGTACTACAGGAACAAGCTTGAATTCACCTTCAGCTCAAAGAAATATTTTACCGAAGAGGAGATTGCCTCCCTGGAAATGCCTGAAGAGGGGCCGCGGGGCCTTCCATCCATCCCTGCCCTGGGTTTTCATGTACCCGGCTCCTTTGACAAGGTGATCGATATTGATGAATGTTTTTTGCAGGCAGCGCCAAGCAATGCCATCCGCAATGGCATCAGGGCCCATGCCCTGGAAAAAGGATACAGTTTTTATGACATCCGCAACCATACAGGATTGCTCAGGAACCTGCTGGTCAGGCTTTGTACTACCGGAGACCTGATGGTCAACCTCGTGTTTGGAGAGGATGATGAAAAGGCAAGGGAAGACATGATGGAATACATCAAAAAGGAATTTCCTTCCATTACATCGCTCTATTATACCATTAACCGTAAATTCAATGATAGCCTGGGTGACCAGCATCCCATCCTTTACCATGGCAACGCATTTGCCATCGAGCAATTGGGTGGATTGAAGTTCAAGGTGGGTCCAAAATCGTTTTTCCAAACCAATTCAACACAGGCAGAGCAGTTGTATCAGATCACCAAGGATTTTGCTGAGCTGAAAGGAACTGAAATTGTATATGACCTTTATTGTGGCACAGGAAGCATTGGCATCTTTGTGAGCGACAAGGCCGCCAAAGTGATAGGGGTGGAGGTCATCAGTGAAGCGATCGATGATGCACATGAAAATGCTACCATGAATGGCATTGACAATACCCTTTTTTATGCCGGTGATGTGGCAGACATCTGCAACAATGCCTTCTTTGAAACCCATGGCAGGCCTGATGTGATCATCACTGATCCTCCCAGGGCGGGCATGCATGAAAAGCTTGTACAGCAGATCCTGGCCATGGAAGCGCCATTGGTGGTGTATGTAAGCTGCAATCCAGCAACACAGGCAAGAGACCTGCAATTGTTGGCAGAGAAGTATGAGGTGACCGCCATCAGGCCTGTGGACATGTTTCCCCATACCCATCATATTGAGAATGTTGTGCAGTTGAAGCTGAGGCAAGATGCCCCAGGTTCGTTAAATTTGTAATATAAAGCAACGTATGGAATCAGAAATCAGACCGGGCAGGTTTCAGGTGCTTCCCGTAGTCATCAAAAACCTCATCATCATCAATGCCTTGGTTTGGCTCGCGCAAATCACTGTTGGCAAAGACCTTTTGTCCATTGAAGATCTTTTTGCACTACACCATTTCAGTTCTGTGCACTATCATTTCTGGCAGTTCATTTCCTACATGTTTCTGCATTCTTCAGATTCATTTTTTCACATCCTGTTCAATATGTTTGCGTTGTGGATGTTTGGGTCTACGCTGGAAAACCTCTGGGGACCAGCTAAATTTCTGGCATTTTACCTGGTCTGCGGTTTTGGCGCAGGACTTACACAGGCGATTGCTTTGACCTACGATATATCACAGTACAATGAAATGTTTGAAGCTGGTCAGCTGGGTGCTGCTGAACTTTTTGCTTTGGCAAATGTTCCTACCTTGGGTGCCTCTGGTGCCGTGATGGGTATTTTTGCAGCCTTTGCCTATACCTTTCCCAACAGCCAGATGATCATCCTTCCGATTCCTTTTCCCATCAAAGCCAAATGGGCATTGCTCGGCCTTGGTGTCTTGGATGTATTGGGAGGCATATCAAGCGAGTCTACGGGTATAGCGCATTTTGCACACCTGGGTGGGGCAGCAGTGGGGATCATCATTGTGATGATCTGGAACAAACGGAACAGAAGAGATTTTTATTGACCAAAAAAACAAGCGGCATGGGATACAGGGACAATACGGGATCAGGCCGTTCAAATCTGTTCAATACAGCAAACCCTTTGGTGATGCTGGTTGTACTGCAAATCACATTTTTCATTCTGATGAATTTCCTGAAAAGCATCTATGTCTTTTCAAGGATTCCTGAAGAACAATTCTACCGCAATATTTACCATTGGTTTGTGATGCCCGCAGACCCCATGCAATTCATCACAAGGCCCTGGACCCTGATTACCATGCAGTTCACTGAGGTGAAGGTCATCCTGGTCATCAGCAACCTGATTTGGCTTTGGACCTTTGGATACCTTATCCAAGACCTGATAGGCAACGACAAGATCATTCCCATTTACATCTACAGTGCCACCATCTCAGGCATTGCATTTTTGGGGGCTGCCAATATTTTTTATCCAGGTGCAACACAATCCATATTTTTCAGTGGGGCTGTATCCGGAATCCTTGGATTGGCGGTGGCAGCAACTGCTGTATCTCCACAATACCGTTTTTTCCCCATGATTGGTGGGGGCATTCCGTTGTGGATCATTGCAGTGATTTATTTGCTCTTGAACCTCTCCTCCGCTTTTTCCAATCCTGTATTGTTATTGCCTGTAGCTGCAGCAGGATTGACCGGTTTTGTATACATCCGCATGCTGCAGAAAGGGAATGATCCTGGTGAATGGATGAATGCGTTTTTTTCCTGGATTGGAGCATGGTTTACCCCATCAAAAGAAAAAGGATATTCTACAAAGCAATCCTCTTTCTACAACCAGGGCACCAAGGTTCCGTTTGTTAAAAAGCCCAATATTACACAAGAAAGAATAGATACCATTCTTGACAAGATCAACCAGAAGGGCTATGATCAATTGACCGAAGCGGAGAAAAAGATATTAAAAGAAGCCAGCAAGAAAGACCTATAAATAGCCCATGGGTAATTTTTTCAAATCCGTTTCTGTTGGGGTCATGATGCTGCTCAATATCATTGTTGCTGCATTGTACCTGGTATGCAGCTTTGCTCCTTACATGCATCCAAAGACCTGGTGGTTTACTGGTTTTTTGGGTTTGTTCTTTCCCTATCTTTTGGTGCTGCTGCTGCTCTTCCTCTTGTTTTGGATTTTTGTTCGCATCAAGTGGGCTATCTTTCCATTGCTGGTGATGTTGGCTGGTGCTTCAGCAGTGCGCAACCATGTTTCTTTCAAAGGAGGCGATGATTTTTCGTTGAAGAAACCGCCTGGTTCCATCCGATTCATGAACTGGAACCTCCGTCATTTCATTCCTTTTGACGAAAGCATGTTCAAGCCTGATCAGGACAAGCACCTGCAATTGATTTTTGACCAGGTAAAAAAATACCAGCCAGATGTTATCTGCTTTCAGGAGTTTGTGTCCATGCCTGGTGAGGGTAACAAGGATCCGATGCACTATCTCGAGCATGTGCTTGGTTACAAGTACCATCAATTTGCAGGGGAGGATATTTTTGATACCAAGCAGTACAGTGGAATTGCTATTTTTTCAAAGCTTCCCATCGCAGCAGGCAACGTAATTCCATTCCCTGCTTTAGCAGATGCAAACACTGAGAATACCGTTTTTGCTGATGTTGTTGATGGTGCTGATACGCTGCGCATTTATGCTGTTCATCTTCAATCTTTTGGATTTGGTGCCAGGGAATACAAGGTGATTGATGATGTCAAGGCAAAAAATGACAGCAGTGTGATCCAGTCCAAACAGCTGATCAAAAAAATGCGCAATACTTTTTATTGGCATGGGGCACAATCTGATTTTATTGTCAACGAAATGGCGTCCTCACCATTCCCAACATTTGTGATGGGGGATCTGAATGATGTTCCGGGATCCTATACCTATTCAGTGGTGCGGGGTGAGAGGAAAGATGCATTTTTGGAAAAAGGGTCTGGCTTGGGCGCAACGTTCACGAGTTCCTCCTCATTCATGCTCCAGCTTTTGCCTACACTGAGGATCGATTATATTTTTCATCCCCAAGCATATGAGGCCTTGCAGTTTACCCAGGGAGGAAAAAGACTCTCTGATCACGCGTTCCTGGTCTCAGACATCAGAAAAAAATAGGCATCTCTCGGGTTCGACCCCTGTTCTGCTTTTCAATCTTTATCTTTGCCCTTACAATTTTAATTATGTCTTCATTGCAGTTTTATAATTCACTTACCAGACAAAAGGAAGTATTCAGTTCATTGATTCCTGGCAGGGTTGGCATGTATGTATGCGGCCCAACCGTTAGCGGAGAAAGCCATCTTGGGCATGCAAGGCCATTCATCACCTTTGATATTGTTTACCGATACCTCCGTCATCTTGGTTATCAGGTACGGTATGTGCGTAACATCACTGACGCTGGTCATTTTGAAGAAGAGGGAAGGGAGAGTGAAGACAAGATCTCTAAAAAAGCCATCCTGGAAAAAATGGAGCCCATGGAGCTGGTGCAGAAATACACCAATCTCTTCCATTGGGCAATGAGGGAGTTCAACAATGTGGAGCCCAGTATCGAGCCCACTGCAACTGGACATATTGTTGAGCAGATTGTCATGATCCAGCGCATCATGGCCGATGGATATGCCTATGAAGCCAATGGTTCAGTCTATTTTGATGTTGAAAAATACCACAGGGATTTCAGTGCAAAAGGAATGCAGTATGGCATCTTGAGTGGCAGGGTATTGGATGATCAACTCGAAACAACCCGTGAGCTGGAGTCGCAGGAGGAGAAACGCAACAAGGCTGATTTTGCCTTGTGGAAACATGCCGCGCCAGAGCACATCATGCGCTGGCAAAGCCCATGGGGAGAGGGTTTCCCGGGATGGCATATCGAGTGTTCTGCCATGAGCAACAAATATTTGGGTGCTGAATTTGACATACACGGTGGAGGAATGGACCTCCAGTTTCCTCACCACGAATGTGAAATTGCACAAAGTGCCGTCTGCAACCACCAGATTCCTGCGAAGTTCTGGCTGCACAACAACATGATCACCATCAACGGCAGAAAGATGGGGAAAAGCTACAACAATGTGATCAAGCTCAGTGAACTGTTCAGTGGTAATCATGAAATCCTGACACAGGGTTATTCTCCCATGACCGTTCGTTTTTTCATTCTGCAAACGCATTACAGAAGCACGCTGGACTTCAGCAACGAAGCCCTTCAGGCTGCCGAGAAAGGCCTGAGAAGGATCTGGGAAGCCTTCACGCAATTGAACAAGTTTGTCATTTTAGACAACAACATCAGTGCCGGAGATCCTGATTTGGAGCAGCATTGTTTTGAGGTGCTCAGCGCCTTGGATGATGACATGAACGATGACCTCAACACAGCAAAAGTATTGGCAGGCCTGTTTGAGTTGGTCCCGGTCATCAATTCCATCAAGGATGGTTTGATTAAAAATAATGCGCTTACCACAGCCACCATGCTGTTGATGAAAGAGAAGTTCAATACTTTTCTGGTTGATATTTTTGGATTGAAAGATGAAAAAAAGCATGACGACCAAAAGCTTGGCGCAGTGCTCCAGTTGATTGCAGACATCAGAAAAGATGCAAGGGCCAAAAAGGACTATGCCACTTCAGACAAGATCCGCAACCAGTTGCTTGAAGCAGGCATACAGCTCAAAGACGAAAAGGATGGCGGGCTCAGTTGGGATCTGGTATAGCTTTTTAATAGCAGGCTTTATTGTTTGATGGACCGCAAGATGCTTGGAATGCCTTCATGCGCAGCAAGCCGTATGTTTATCCTGTCCAATGACTGATCGGAAATAGACCAGTTCATGGGGTATTCATCCCCTTCACCTTTTTTGTACAGGTTGATGGACCTGTAAGTGGTATCTCCCTTGTAGATCTCCAGCAAGTATTTATACAGCCGCAGGTTGTTGATGTCCGTTTGGCTGGTATAGGATCCTAAAATTGTTTTTACCGGAGCCCCCAGATCGTTGACCAGGGGATGTGTTTTTTCAATGCTCTTTTCATTTTCGGTTTCATTGGTGATGTGCATTACATTGAACCTGATTTTTCTGTAAGGATGCTCAGGATTGTTTTTGATGCTGTCCATGACCATGCTTTGAAGATCGAGGATCATTTCATGTACAACGCCTGCACCCGAGTTGTCAAAATAACCGCCATCCACAAAATACTGATCACCGATTCTTCCTGCAGGGCTGAAATAAGGAAACCTTGCGCCAAGGGCCACAGCAGTGGCTACTGACAGGTCCTGACTGGAATCCAAACTTTTTAATACATCAATCCTTTTTCCAAATACATTTTTTTCAATGTTGATGTTGCTGACCACTGCAGGTGCACCATCTTGCATCCTGGTACAATTGATGAAGAGCAATGGCAAAGCATAACTGCTGTCATGGTGCAGTTGAAGTGCAGAGAAAGGCAGGTTCATCAACCGTGTAATTTCATTTTCTTTCTTTGTTGATTGAAATGATTTTTCTAAGGCTGCTGCCCTGTCGTTCAGGAGATGAAAAGGAACCAGTGGCAGGATGATGTCTGGCCCTAATAATCTCACCAAAGGAAAACTCAGGAAATCGTTGGAAAGATAGTCCTGTACTGTTTTTGTTGTGTTTTTGCCTGAGTTGTTTAACAGTGTTGCGTAAAAAGAAACATTGCCAAGGCTTCCACCAGATGCGCCAGACAAGCAAAACAATTGTTTGGAAAAATTGCCGGAGGATTCCTCTTGAATCTTGCCCAATACAGATGCTGTCCAGTAAGCAGATCTTGAAGCACCGCCATCCGCCAATACAAAATAGACTGGAAAATTGTTTTGAGAACTGTCTTCCAGTTGATTTTTTCTTTCCTCAATCCATCTGTTGAAATGCGCTCTCAGGCTGGGTCTTGCATGGTATTGATTGGTCTCTTTCAATGGTATCAGGTTGACGTTATGGGTTTCATTGAAAAGCCCTGCGATAATGATGGCAACCATCACCAGAAAATGGAAATTCATTTTTTGTTTGAGTGAAAACAAAGTGATGATGTTTCCAGCCCCCAGCAGGATGCCAAATGATAGCAGGATGATGGGCAGTGATGTGATGTATCGGGAAAATGAAATGGAAAAGACCGCAGTAAAATACATGAGCATGGCGGTGAAAGAAAAGATGTTGAACCAGCCGAAAATGTTTTGCTCTGTCTTGATCATCAGCTCTTTTTTCAACGGATCTCTTTTGCCTTCCTTGTCTGTGAAAATCCAGACAACAAGATCATGATAAGCCAAACGGGTTTTGATCAGGTATTTGTGGACAGGATTCGGAGACTGCTTCAGATTGGTTTCACTGATTTTCTTTCTGGTAATGACAAGAAAAAGGTATCCTGCTTGCATCAGTGGCAACAGGCAGATGTATGCAATAATTGTGTTCAGCAACACCACTGTTCCGATGATAATTACAAACAGCAGCGAAAGAACATTTCTGTAGATGATGAGTGCATTCCTGTTGCTTTTGTTTTTTATTTTTTCAAACAAGGGGTGAAGCGTGGCATAGCCAATTGCAGAGATGCTGGCAATCATCCATTGTTTCAGGTTGTTGCTTTCTGAAGGTATGAGTACCGCCAAGGCGATGATTGTTACGGTAAAGCAGGCATAACCAAGGATTCTTGGGGTATGGTAAAGGCCCTTTCTGGCCACCTGGAACAGCCTGTCGTGGTTGTAGGCAATGAGCCTTGAGGTATACCAAGTAATCAATACCCAAAACAACAGGCCAACAACAAAGAAAAGCCCGGTCTGCCTTGATTTCAGCCCTGTGAGGATGATGTCTTTTCCCTGAACAAATCCTGTAAAAAAGGCATAGGAAAACAGGATGAACAGGATTCCCGGCAGAAAGGCCCAGAGCAGTTGGAGGAGGATGGCAAGTTGTTGGAGGCCTTTTTTCAGCGCTGACATCTTGGTGGTTTAGGTGTTTGGTTTCCCCTCCGCTCCCTCATTCATCCTCTATTGCAGTTCTTTCCAAAGCATGTCTTTCAGTTCCAGCAGTCCTGAACCGGATACTGATGAAATGAACACATGCGGAATATCGGTTGGAAGTTCTTTTGCTATCGCTGTTCTCAGCTCATCATCCAGCATATCATTTTTACTGACGGCGATGATGAATTTTTTATCGAGCAGCTCTGGATTGTATTCCTCGAGTTCATTGAACAGGATTTCCAGTTCTTTCTTGTGGTCCTTGCTGTCTGCAGGGATAAGGAAAACCAACACAGGGTTTCTTTCGATGTGGCGCAGGAAGCGATGGCCGAGACCCTTCCCTTCAGCAGCGCCTTCAATGATACCCGGCAAATCTGCAATACAGAATGATTTTCCATCGCGGTACTCCACCATGCCAAGCTGTGGTGTGAGTGTGGTAAATGCATAATCTGCAATTTTCGGTCTTGCGGCAGTCATTGAAGAGAGCAGGGTTGATTTTCCGGCATTGGGGAATCCTACCAGTCCTACATCGGCCAGCACTTTTAACTCAAGCACTTTCCAGCCCTCAAATCCTTCCTCACCGGGTTGTGCGTATTCAGGTGCCTGGTTGGTGGCGGTGGCAAAGTTCTTGTTGCCCAGTCCACCACGTCCACCTTTTACCCAGATGATCTCCTGACCATCTTCCAGGATTTCCCCATCCTTATCTCCCGTTTCTTCGTCTACGGCAACCGTACCCAGGGGTACTTCAATGATGATGTCATGACCATCCCTGCCGGTCATGTTGTTTTTGTTCCCGCCCTGTCCGTCTTCCGCGATGACATTCTTATAATAACGCAGGTGAAGCAGTGTCCACAAGTGCTTGTTGCCCCTGAGGATGATATGGGCACCCCGTCCGCCATCGCCTCCATCGGGCCCTGCCTGGGCATTGAATTTGGTCCGCGCAAAGTGCTTGCTGCCCGCCCCACCGTGTCCGCTTTTGCAAAACACCCTTATCTGGTCTACAAAATTTGATTTTTCCATTGGGTGCAAGGTACGAAATGCAATGGACAAGGTGTTAAGGAGCAAGGACGGGAAAAATATCCTAATTTTATGGAATCAATGAAGCTACTCCGCATTTTCAAAAACAAGTTTGTGCTGGTCTCCATTTTGTTTGTGGGATGGATGTTGTTTTTCGACCACAACAACCTTTTCCTGCACCTCCAGTATCGGGCTGAATTGAATGATCTCAAGGAGCGCAAACAATATTACAAGGATCAGATGGAAAAGACGAAAAATGATATCGACCTGATCAAAACCAACCCACTCTGGATGGAAAAAGTTGCCCGAGAGCAGTACCTCATGAAGCGGGACAATGAAGATGTATTCCTGGTCAGGGAAAAATGAGACGCAGTATTAGTAGTCAAAACTATTGATGGCCGATACAATATCAACCACTTATTTCCGTTTTAGGGAAGTCAGATGATTTTGAGATCAAGATCTGATAACCACTCCATTCTTCTATCCTGTTGATGACCATCAAATCCGACATTCCTTTTTCAATCATTTGTAATTGATAAAAGGCTGATTATGATCTCATTAATATTCGAATCTATGTTACGTTACCTTTACAACGAAATGTCTTCTGAGGAGAGTGCCCACTTTTTATTTTTCATCGAAAACAACCCAGCCATGATGGAGCAATACGCCCGGATGAAGGAAGGTTTTGATGTACTCAACAATATCAAGTTCAGTCCTTCAGGGAGTTCAACCGACCGCATCATGGCTTATGCTGCCTTGAATGGGTTTTCCATGCAATAGGCATCCGAGGGAAGACCGTCACAATATTTTATCCTTTGTTGTTCGCCTTGTAGTATAGGCAGATGGCTGTCAATCCACATTCCCCGCATTTGGGGTTTCTGGCAAGGCAAGTATACCTGCCATGCAGGATCAGCCAGTGGTGGGCCTTGTGCACCAGTTCTTTCGGAATATTTTTGATCAATTGTTTCTCGGCTGCCAAAGGTGTTTTTGCCGCACGGGTTAGCCCCAACCGGGCAGATACCCTGAACACATGGGTGTCTACTGCCATGTTCGGTTGTTGGTCAATTACAGACGTGATCACATTGGCTGTTTTTCTTCCTACTCCCGGCAGTTTGATTAACTCATCAACGGTCATGGGCACTTCCCCATTGAAATCCTTGATCAACATGTTGGCCATACCAATCAGGTGTTTGGTCTTGTTGTTGGGATAGGAGATGCTCCTGATGATTGGAAAGAGGGTGTCAAAATCAGTGGCAGCCATGCTTTCAGGATCTGGAAATTGTTCAAAAATGGCTGGTGTAGTCAGGTTCACCCGCTTGTCTGTGCATTGGGCAGAAAGAATGACGGCCACCAGCAACTGGAAGGGGTTGTCGTAAATGAGTTCGGTTTCCGCTTCCGGGATGTTCACCTGAAAATGCTCAATCACTGTATCGTAGCGTTCCTTTCGTTTCATCTGAAAATTGTAGACGCAAATTACAACAATCCCTGAGACAGTCTGTCCGCAATTGATGCCCCACATCCAAATTATCTTTATCTTGGAAAGATAATTTTTCACATGAAATCAATCACCAGGATTCAGCTATCGCTCATGATGTTCATGCAATTCTTTGTATGGGGTTCATGGTACGGACAAATGAGCAAGTACATGACCGACCAGTTGCATGCCACTGGCGAGCAGGTGGGCAATGCCTACGCAGCCTTTTCCATTGCCATGATTGCAGCACCTTTTTTTGTTGGGATGCTGGCGGACAGGTTCTTTGAAGCCCAAAAAGTATTGGGTGTTTTGAACCTCGCAGGAGCGGCCCTGCTCTATGTGTTGACCACCATCACGGATGCCAATACATTCTATTGGGTGATGCTGGCCTACTGCCTGACCTTCGCCCCAACCATAGCCCTTACCAGTTCAATTGCCATGCGTGCCATGAACAATCCTGAAAAGGAGTTTCCTGCTATCAGGGTATTTGGAACATTGGCTTGGATTGCAGTTACCAACCTGGTTGGTTACCTGGGTGTGGGAGACAATGTCATGATCTTTCAAATTGCCATGGTCTCGGCCCTTCTGCTGGGACTGATGTCTTTCTTCCTTCCCAAAACATCACCCACTGCAACCGGCCCCAGTACCTTCGGGCAAATCATTGGCAAGGACGCATTTGTATTGTTCAAAGACCGTTCTTTTCTCATCTTCTTCATCTCTTCGGTGTTGATTTGCATTCCCCTTTCGTTTTATTATGCCTGGGCAAACCCATCGCTTACTGATGGCTATAAAATGGCATTCCCATCAGCCGATCCCAAAACATTCAGGATAGAAAACATCATGTCTTTGGGTCAGGTTTCTGAAGTATTGTTCATGCTCTTGTTGCCTTTTGCCTTCGGAAAATTTGGGGTTAAAAAAATATTGATCGTAGGACTGTTGGCATGGATTCTCCGCTTTGTATTTTTTGGATACGGCGATCCTGCTTCCAGTCAATGGATGTTGTATGCTGCGATACTCCTGCACGGCGTTTGTTATGACTTCTTTTTTGTGAGTGGAATGATTTATACCGACCAGAAAGCGGGCGAAAAAATCAAGTCTCAGGCGCAGGCACTGATCAGCCTTGCCACCTATGGCATTGGCATGTACATCGGTTCCATCGTTTCAGGGAAAGTCAAAGACCAGTACACTGCAGATGGAGTAACTGATTGGCTGCATGTATGGCTTGTTCCTGCAGGCATTGCAGCTATCAGCCTTGTTTTTCTTGTGTTGTTTTTCAAGGACAAGAAGACCGCTACAACCACCCCTTAAACCTCTAAACCATTCAACCCCTAGACCTTTCAACCCCTCAACCTCTAAACCATAAAAAATGGTAAAACTCGCCATGCTCGGCTCCGGATTCATCGGAAGATTTTATGCTGACTCCATTCAAGGATTAAGAAGCCGCGACAAGATCGTTTCCATCTATTCAAGAAGAGAAGAACAGGCAAAGAAATTTGCCGAAGATTACCAGTGCGAACATTATACTACAGTGATGGAGGAGGCGATTGCCCATCCCTCTGTGGACATGGTTTGTATCTCTCTCCCGAACAACCTGCATGAAGAAGCGGTGATGCTCTGCATCAAACATAAAAAAGCAGTGATCTCTACAAAACCCCTGGGCCGCAATGCTGCAGAGGCCAAACGCATGCTGGAAGCAGTTGAAAATGCCGGCATCTTCAATGGTTATCTTGAAGACCTTGTGTATACCCCAAAATTCCTCAAGGCGCACGCCAGTGTTCAAAGCGGGGCACTCGGAAGAATACTCTGGGCAAAATCCCGCGAGGCCCATCCTGGGCCGCACAGCGATTGGTTCTGGGACCTGGAGCAGGCCGGAGGAGGGTGCATGCTCGACCTGGGATGTCATTGTGTAGAGATTGCCAGGAGTTATATTGGAAAGGATATCAGGCCCGTTGAAGTGATGTGTTGGGCTGATACACAGGTGAAGCCCATTGATGCTGAGGATCATGCCATCGGCTTGGTCAAATATGAAAACGGGGCCATTGGTCAGTTTGAAGTGAGCTGGACTTTCAGGGGTGGATTGGATTTGCGTGATGAAGTGATGGGAACCGAAGGAACCATCTGGATCAATGGATTTTTGAGAACAGGGTTCGACATGTTCACCACCGGAAAAGGCGCTGATTATGTGGCAGAAAAAGCAGAGACCAATACAGGCTGGTTGTTTCCGGTAGGGGATGAGTTGAACGAACTGGGATACAACCACATGTTCTTTGACATGTTTGATGCCTTTGAAAAAGGCAAAGCACCCAAAGAAACTTTCTACGATGGATACATCGTCAATGCAGTCTTGGATGCAGCCTACAGAAGTGCCAAATCAAAAATATGGGAACCCGTTCAATTGCAGGACTGGCGTGGGCTTGAAGGGCAGACCAAACAAGGAACCCTTGTTGAATTTGATGCAGACCATTATCTCGTGAAAGAAGAGATGACACACTATGGCACCAAAAAACTTATCCTGAAAGAAAAGGCTACAGGGAAGATTGTGGAGCGCATCATATAGCGTTGAAGCAGTTGAGGAGGTTGAAGCGGTTGAAGAGGTTTAGCTTGCTGGCCAACCAGAGGTTGGTAAACCTTAGGCAGGTGAAGTTTTTTATTTTGTGGTTATCATAAAATTTAATTCTCTTAAATGCTCTTCTGACAATCCAATCAATGGGCTTGGTTGAATCAAATATTTTTTCAAATTCGAGGGTAAGTCATTTAAAGAAGAGTCATCATCAATGATAAGGAAATCCTCTTCAAAAGGATTTTGGTTGAACCATTTAAGGATTTCATCCTTGCGACTAAGCATTGTTTTATTCTCAGGAAGTGATTTTAAAAGAGGAATTTCAATCCCACGTTTTTTGAAAATGCTATGCCATTGCTGAATCGTAAAATTCGATTTATGGGATGTCGTCAGCATAACTGTGACATTATTAGCGATCAATTGCCTAAGTGCATGTGTTGCAGCACCACTGAATGCAGGAAATCCGTCATCCAACATCTCAGGACTTTTCCAGTTTTTTGCTGGAACCATTACGCCGTCTATGTCTAAAAAAATCAACATAACAGCATAAAACTATAGCTTATTTCAATATTTCCAGCAATAACTCAGGCGAAATGTTGTTGTATAATGCATCTTGTTGGTTAAGTAGGTTGATTTTTATTCTTGTGTCCCAATCATTTTCATCAAAATCAACCAATGACCAATCAATCTCCAATGAGGCTGATGTGCGAATGGTATTTATTGTTGGTAGGGAAGTTTTTGACAGCAAAGAAGCAATGTATCGGTGGTGGCCATCACAAATTAATCCTTTGTCTATTTTTATTTCTGTAAACCTGATTCCGGATTTCATTTTTCTATAGATCCGATTTATGATGGGTAAACATAATCTTCTGTGTGAAGAACGGTACTCAATCGGATGTTCATGAATGAAATTTCTAATCAATTCTTTTGTGATAATTTCCATAATGGTTGAATAAATGATCAATGTTTTCTCAAACAAAGATCAATCCAACACATTCGGTTACCACGTGAAAAACACCCTTAAAAACGGAGATTTTACTGTTTCAAAAAGCAGTAATGTTGGGCAGCACATACCCCTAAACCTCTACACCTTTACACCCCTAAACCCTAAAGATACTTCCTGATCTCTGCCACCAACTCACCCTTTGTAATCGGAGTGCCTTTGATCTTGTTGTATGGCTTGGCATCCACCAGGTATACATCACGGAGAATCTTGATCAGTTGTCCATTGTTGATTTCTGGTACAATGACCGTATCAAACTGCTTGATGATTTCTCCAAGATTTTTGGGGAAAGGCCTCATGTACCTGATGTGTGCATGTGAAACGGCCTGGCCTTCCAGCAACAATTCCTGCACAGCACTTTTGATGGAGCCATAAGTGCTTCCCCATCCCAGTACCAATACTTTTCCGGAGGCGGCACCACTGTCAATTTTTTGTTCAGGGATGTATTGAGCAATCATATCCACCTTTGCCTGCCTGGTTTTCACCATGTGTTCATGGTTATCAGGTTCATAGCTCACGTTGCCGGTAATGTCTTGTTTTTCCAATCCTCCAATCCTGTGTTCAAGTCCTTTTGTACCAGGAAGTGCCCAGGGCCTCACCAGTTTTTCATCGCGCTTGTAGGGCTGAAACCTTTCCTCTCCTTCATCCAATGCAGTTTTGAATTTGACGGTAATGGCCGGAAGGTCTTCAGCTTGAGGGTACATCCACGGTTCTGCACCATTGGCGATGTAGCCATCGCTGAGGAACATCACTGGCGTCATGTGTTCCAGGGAAATCCTGACGGCTTCATAGACGGCACTGAAACAATCGCTGGGAGTGGAGGCCGCAATCACCGGCATCGGGCATTCTCCATTTCTTCCATAATAGGCTTGCAGCAGATCGCTTTGTTCTGTTTTGGTGGGAAGCCCGGTTGAAGGCCCGCCCCTTTGCACATCGATGATCAGCAGGGGAATTTCAAGCATCACGGCCAAGCCCATGGCTTCGCCCTTTAGGGCAATACCTGGGCCTGAAGTGGTGGTAACGGCCAATGCACCGCCATAGCTGGCGCCAATGGCTGCAGAGATGCCTGCTATCTCATCTTCTGCCTGGAATGTTTTTACACCAAAATTCTTCATCTTGCTCAGGTCGTGCAGGATGTCCGAGGCTGGTGTGATGGGGTAGGTGCCCAGAAAAATGGGCAGTCCACTTTTTTGTGATGCTGCCACCAAACCCAATGAAACTGCCTGATTCCCCATGATTGACCTGTAGTTTCCAGGCTTCATCTTGGCTTTCTCAACCTTGTATCTTGTGGTGAAGGTTTCAGTGGTATCTCCATAATTGTATCCTGCCTGCAATGCTTTGAGGTTGGCATTCAGGATATCATCTTTCTTGCCAAATTTTTCGTTCAGGAATTTCAGGGTGCTGTCCATGTCTCTGCTGTACATCCAGTAAAGGAAGCCCAGTACGAACATGTTCTTGGCCCTGTCTTTTTCCTTGGTGCCCAGGGTAATGTCCTTCAATGCCTCCCGGGTCATTTTGGTAACATCCATTTTGATCAGCTCGAAACCTTCGAGGGATCCGTCTTCAATGGGGTTTACGCCATCCGGGTAATTGGCAAGGCGCAGGTTTTTTGAATCGAAACCATCCACATTGGCAATGATTTTTCCTCCCTTTTTGATGGCTTTCAGATTGGTTTTCAGGGCAGCCGCATTCATCGCCACAAGCACATCACAAAGGTCTCCGGGGGTATAGATGGCATCACTTGAGAAACGAAGCTGGTAGCCACTCACGCCGGGAATGGTGCCTTGTGGCGCACGGATTTCAGCGGGAAAATCTGGGAATGTGGCAAGGTCGATTCCCATCAAGGCAGTATTGTTCGTGAATTGACTTCCCGTCAGCTGCATGCCATCTCCGCTATCCCCTGCAAATTTGATTACGATATCGCTGAGCAGTTCTTCTTTTCTTTGGGTCATGTTAAATGTTTGTCGCCAGTACCTTTTTTTGGGGCATGCTTTGGCTGATTCAACTGAAATTAATTAATTTACACTACAAATTTACCCAATATGGCGCTTTTCAATTCAAGTAATCCTACACTTTCAGAAAAATCTTTCAACAGGTCAATGGCTGCCCCCGGATCTGGCATCATGTCCTTCCGCGGCACCCTCAATAAGTTTGGTTTTCTTTTCCTCATGGTGATGGCAACTGCCTTCTATGTGTGGAATGAAGCCAGCGTAGGCAACAGCATTCAAGGATACCTGATGGGTGGTGCTATTGGTGGCCTGGTTATCGCATTGATCCTGATGTTCAAGCAACAATGGGCCCAATACCTTGCTCCTGCCTACGCACTGCTGGAAGGCTTGGTTGTGGGTGGCATCTCAGCCATTTACAGCAATGCATTCAGCAAGGTGGCTCCGGGTATCGTAACACAAGCCGTGGTGCTCACCTTTGGCACTGCCATTGCCATGTATCTGCTGTATACTTTCAGGATCATCAGGGTAACGGAGAAATTCAGGTCTGTGATGTTTGCTGCCATTGGCGGTATTGCACTCTTTTATCTGATCACCTGGATTCTTTCCATGTTCAATGTAAACATTGATGGTTTGCACAACGGAAGCTTGTTGAGCATCGGTATTTCCATCGCCATCACTGCTATTGCTGCACTGAGTCTTTTGTTGGACTTTGACAGGATTGAGCAGGGCGCTGCCATGGGTGCACCCAAGCACATGGAATGGTTCTGTGCCTTTGGTTTGCTGGTTACCATGGTATGGTTGTATGTAGAAATTCTTCGCTTGTTGGGCAATCTTTATGGTCGCCGCGACTAAGCTTAAATGATATTCAAAAAGAAAGCCGGTCTCATGTGAGCCGGCTTTTCTTTTGCAATCTATTTGCTGTTTTTGAATAACTGGAATTCAATTTAGTACCCGTCTCCATCCAGCATGTTCCCCAATCCACCGAGGATGCTGCCTTCCTCTCTTCTGTTGGTCGTGCCATAGGAAAGGACCCTGCTGGCAAGCCTGCTGATGGGAAGTGTTTGGATCCATACTTTACCTGGTCCGCGGAGGGTTGCAAAGAAGAGGCCTTCTCCACCAAATATGCTGTTCTTGATGCCACCTACAAACTGGATATCATAATCAACGGTTTGGGTAAAAGCAACTACGCAACCGGTATCAATTTTCAACACTTCGCCGGGGGTGAGGTAACGCTCAAATACATGTCCGCCTGCGTGCACAAAGGCCATGCCATCACCTTCCAGTTTCTGCATGATGAATCCTTCCCCGCCAAACAATCCGGTGCCCAGTTTTCTTTGGAAGGCTATGCCAACGTTTACCCCTTTTGCTGCGCATAGAAATGAGTCCTTCTGGCAAATGATCCTGCCATCAAGTTGTTGGAGGTCCAGTGGAATGATTTTTCCTGGATAGGGGGAGGCAAAGGATACCCTTTTTTTACCCTGTGCCATGTTGGTGAACGCGGTCATGAAAAGGCTTTCACCGGTAAGCAGTCGCTTTCCTGCAGAAAACAGTTTCCCCAGGACGCCCTTGTCTTGTCCTGATCCGTCACCAAATATGGTTTGCATTTGAACACCATCATCCATCATCATGAAGCTTCCTGCTTCTGCGATGGCTGTTTCGTTGGGATCGAGTTCAACTTCTACGTATTGCATTTCTTCTCCAACAATCCTGTAATCGATTTCATGGTTGGATCTTGTGCTGTACTGTTCCATTTTATTGTTTTAAACATTTACAATAGGCGCTAGACGATTGATGAAAGCAATAGGTTGCATGGTGCAGCATAATATTTCATCCATCATCCAGCGCCCGTTGGCGTAGACTATTTTTTCAATTGACCATTCCAAACAGGTTTGCCCTGGATTCTCCTTACAAGGTAAACAATACCGGTAAAGAGGAAGAATAGGGGGCCTAACAATCCGAGGATTGAGATCCACTTTCCTTTGAAGAATTTGGTCATCGGCCTTTTCAATCGCTCAGCAATGAGGTACATGGCTGGTACGATAAGCAGCGTCATGAAGAAGGCAAACATCAATCCCCAGATGATGGTGAGTGACAAAGGCTTCCAGAAAACAGCGTTGTCACCTCCAAAGAAAATATGTGGATTTAAATCTGTAAACAGGGTAACGAAATTGATGTTGAAACCCACCGCAAGTGGAATCAGGGCAAGGATGGCAGCAAGCGCGGTAAGCAATACCGGTACAATCCTTGTTTTCCCGGCTTCAATGACGGCTTCTCTTGTCTTCATGCCCCTGCCCCTCAACTCGTCAGCAAATTCTATCACAAGAATACCATTCTTCACCACAATGCCGGACAGCCCTACAATACCAATACCTGTGGTTACCACGGCAAAGGTGGACTCTGTAATGGCATAGCCCAACAACACACCAATCAAGCTGAAAAATATTTCAGAAAGCACAATCATGGTTCTGCTGTATGAGTTGAACTGCAAAATGAGGATCAGCAGAATCAGCCCGATGGCAGTAAACATCGCTGTTCTGAGGAAGTTGGCGGTCTCGGCCAATTGCTCCCCTTCGCCTGTTTGTGCAATGGATACGCCTTCGGCTTTTGATTTGAATGCTTCGATATGTTTCGTGATTTCCGTATTGACGGCCTGGGGTGTATAGCCCTGAGAAGTCAATACATTTGAGAAGATGGTGATCACACGTTTCTGGTCCTTTCTTTTGATGCTGCCATAGGTATTGCTGAGGTCTGCTTTAACGACAGAACTGATGGGCACCTGTTTGATCTGACCATTCGTGAAATCGCGGTAGGTGATGCGCATGTTCAGGAGCTCAGACAATGATTTCCGCTGTGATGCATTGTTGCGGATGATGATATTGAATTCCTCTTCACCAATTTTCAACTTCGAAATTTCCTTACCGAAAAGGGCTGTACGTATTTCCATTCCGATTTGGCCAGTTGAGAGGCCTTGCATCAAAGCCCTTTCCCTGTCGATGGAAATGCCAATCTCTGGGTTGGAGAAGTCAACATCAATTTTCAATTCTTCTACACCAGGGATGTTCTTGTCGCTGAGGTAGTTCCTCAGGTTGATGGCTGTGCTGGTGAGGTCTTCGAAATTGTCACCTGAAACCTCAATGTTGATGGGAGATTGTGTGGGAGGGCCATTGCTCTCCTGGGTGACGCTTATTTCTGCAGAAGGAATATTCTTCACAACAAGGCGGATACTATCAAGGTACTGCTTGGTACCAGCGCCATGCCTTTCTTCAAAAGGCACAAAATTGACCTGGACCCGACTGAGCTCTGGCCTGGTGCTCCTGTCTCCACTGTTGGGATCACTGGCGCCAACAGCCACATTGGCAATCACACTCTCCACCAATGGGTTTTCTTTTTCATTTTCCATGCCCAATACCTTGTTGATCCTGCCTTCCAGCAGTTTTGTTACCGAATCCGTATAGGTTACTTCTGTACCAGCCGGCAACTTGAGATAAACATAGATGGTATTGGGATCGCCCTGCGGGAAAAGTACGATGGGTACATTTCTCATACCAAAGAAAACAAAGGAGAAAATCAATAAGGCAAATGTGGCAATCAGCATTTTGACCGGTCTCCATCCTTGGGTGGTCCACTGCAGGAGTTTTTCATATTTGTTCATCATGGCGGGCAGCCATTTCTCCTGGAAGGTTTTGATGGCACCAGTGAGTACATAGGCGTTGAGCACCATGAGTCCACCAAAGAATATAAGCATGTTGCCAATGAAACGATAAGAGGCCTGGTCGTTGCCATATCCCACGAGGTCAAACAGAATACCTACGATGATGAAAATGAGGAACAGTGGATTTTTGAAAACAGTAGACTTCTTTTTCTTTTCGTGGTCTTCGTGTGCCATGAAATCTACAGCAAAAACAGGGTTCATGATGTAGGCTACAATCAATGATGCTGTCAATGTGAAGATCAACATCGTGGGCAGGTAAATCATGAATTTACCAATGATGCCTGGCCAGAAAAGCAGCGGAATGAAAGGGGCAAGCGTGGTAAGTGTACCCGCCAATACTGGGATGAATACCTCTCCAGCTGCAAACCTTGCTGCATCTTTGGCACTGATTTTTCCCTTGCCTTGAGAGAAAATCCTGTGGGTATTTTCAATCACCACAATGGCGTCATCCACCACAATTCCGAGTCCAAAAAGCAATGCAAACAATACGATGAAATTGAGGGTAACACTGGACCCTACAATAAACTCTGCACTTGGCAGGAGAATAAAGGCAAGGAACATGCTCAGTGGAACCGAGAGGGCCACAAAGAATGAGTTGGTCACTCCCATGAAGAACATGAGGATGATCATCACCAGCACAAAGCCAATGACGATGGAGTTCACCAGTTCATCAAAGGCAGCTGAAGCCTTGATGCTCAGGTCTCCTGTGATATTGATGTTCAGATCTTTGGGAAATTGATCCGCCTTCAATTGCTTTACAATATCATTGATTTTTTCTGAGGCATTGATCAGGTTCTCTCCGGAACGCTTGATGATGCTCAGCGTTACAACGTTCTTCCCATTCAATCGGGCATAACTTTCTCTTTCCTTGACGGTGTCGGTGATGTTGGCAAAATCGCGCAGGTAAAGTGGTGCACCATACACGTTTTTCACAATCACATTGTTGAGGTCCAGCGAAGACCTGAACTGTCCATTCACGCGGAGTGTACGTTTCTGTTCTCCCACTGCCAACAAGCCACCAGAGATATCGTTGTTCTCGCGCTGAATGGCTTGTTCCACGTCGGTGAATCCAACTTTTGCCGCTTCCATTTTGAAGCGGTCTACATTGATTTGGATTTCCCTTTCCGGGGCACCCACAACATCCACCCTGCTGATCTCTGACAATCCTTCAATTTTGTCTTTCAGTTGCTCTGCAAACTCTGCAAGCTTTATCCCATCATAATCACCGCTTACATTGACTGCCATGATAGGCAATTCAGACAAGCTGATCTCTTGAACCACAGGTTCCTGGGTCAGGTCATTGGGCAGGTCTTTTTTGGCCTTGTCAACCGCATCCCTCATCTTCTGCAAGGCAACATCTGTTTTTACGGATGTGCTGAACTCCACAATGATGGCCGAGAAATCCTGCAATGAGTTGGAAGTGATCTTGTTGATTTTTACGCCGGTGATGCCCTTGAGCTGTTTCTCAATAGGCCTTGTGACCAGGCTTTCAATTTCTTTTGGGGAATTCCCTACATAAACAGTTTGAACGTAAATGTTGGGAATGACCACATCAGGAAATTGTTCTTTTGGAAAAGAAACAAACAGCCCGATTCCCCAAAGCGAGATGATAAGGGTGATCAGGTAGACTGCCGTTTTGTTGTTGATGGCCCAATCTGTTGGTTTGAATGTTTTTACATTCTTGAGCAGGTTGGAAATGGAATTATTTTTGGAGGAGTTGTCCATGCTAATGGTTTATGCTTGCTTGGAAAATGAGATCAGTTTGTTGCGGTGGAAATCAGCTGACCATCATACAGTCCCTGAAACCCTTTGGTGATGAGCTTGTCGCCCTTGCTCAGGCCTGAGTTGACCTCAATCAATTCATCATAGAATTCACCAATGGAAACCATTTTTTTCCTTGCCAGGTTCTTTCCGTTTTCGAGGGAAAGGATGTAAACATATTTGCCTTTCTCATCTGTTTGAACCGTTTCAACTGGAACAACGATGGCATCTTTTGCTGCATGATCAAGTATTTTCACCACCGCAACCTGATTGGGTTTGATATTGCTCTTGCTGGGCATTTTGCTTTCTGCAACAAAGCTCCTTGAAGTGGCATTGATGGTTTCACTGATCAGGCTGATGGTTGAGTTGAAGGTTTCATTCAGGTCTGGCACGGAGATAACTACCGGCATTCCTTTTCTAACCCTTGCAACATAGTTTTCCGGTACTTCAACCACAGCCTTCATCGCACTTGGATTGACAATGGTGATGCCCGCCATCGGAGAGCCCACAAAGGTTTCGCCTATCCGGATGCTCACCGTTTCAACCACACCAGATACCTGTGCAATGACTGAGGTCGTTCCCAGTTGCTCCTTTACAAGGGAGAGCTGTTTTTCAAGCCCTTCCACATTGTTCTTGGCTGAAAGGAATTGCACTTCTGTGCCAATTCCTTCTTTCCAAAGATTTTCCTGGCGGGTGAAAATATTTTTGGCGAAAGAAAGCTGGCTTTCCACCTGTTTGATGTTTTCCTGAATGATGCCATCTTCCAGCTTCATCAGCAGTTGGCCGGCCTTCACATTGTCTCCTTGTTTTACGTAAATGGCTTTCACCTGGCCACCCATTCCTCTTGGTGTAACGTAGTAAAGATTCTCTGTGGTGATCTTGCCCTGTAAGTCAATATAGTGCGCAAAGTCCTGGGTGATCAGTGCAGTCACTTCCACCAATTTTGTTTTTTCTTCAACAGTTGCGCCAGACATTTTCAGGATTTCTGTTTCCAGTGTACCTATTTTGGCAATGATGGCATCACGCTCTTTGGTGAGCTTTTCCAACTCCGCTTTTTTGGCAGCCACATCCTTGTTCTCTTCCTTGTTTCCTGAGCAGGCTGCCAGTGAAAACAGCATGCAGATCATCAAAAACTTTTTCATATTCTGTTTTTTATTCTTTTGTTGTTATAGTTTACCAAGGGCCCTGTTGTAAGAAATCCTTGCATTGATGGCATCGTAAAGGGATTGGAAATAGTTGGATTGTGCGTTTTCGAGTTCAGATGCTGTTTGCAGTAATTCAAAACTAGATCCCAGGCCTTGCTCATATTTTTTCTTGGTGGTATTGTAAACCTTTTCTGCCAGCACCACATTTTTGTCTTGCATGTCCAGAGAAGACAGGGCATTTTTGAACAAGATGGATGAAGCCTTCAATTGCAGGTCAATTGCCCTTTGTACATTGGCAATGGTATTGCTGGTCTTTTGAAGATTAAGGTTCGCTTGCTTGATCCGCTGCGCTTTTTGTCCGGCATCAAAAATAGGAACACTCATGTTGATGCCCCACAGGGATGTAGTGAACCATTTGTCATTAAAATTGAACAGATTGAATTTTTGCCCCAGGGCATTTTTGCTATAGCTGTAATAGGTGCCAATGGTAGGGATGTAGGCAAGTTTGTTTCTTTTTACATCAAGGCCTTGCAAATCCTTTACAACATTGAGGAGCTGAATTTCTTTTCTGTCGTTATAGTTGAAGTTGGACAACTCAAGCAGGTCTTTTTTGACAAGGTCAACGGAAAGGGTATCGCTCAATGCAAGGGTATCTGCCTGATCAATGGCCAGGGAAAACTTGAGTGAGGCGTACCCAATTTCAATGAGTTTTTCAATTTGGGTGGATGTGGTGCTCAGGTTGTTCAGCGTTACCTGCGTTTTGTCGATGTCCAGGTGTTCTGCAAATCCATTCTTGTAGAGTTTTTCCTGATCGCTTTTCAGCTTTTCAAGCCTTTTGATGCTGGCATCCAGGTATTTTTTTCTTTTTTCAGCAATCAGCACACTGTAATAGGCCCTTGCAACATTGCTCTTGATCGAGTCTTCCATTACTTTGATGTTGGCATCCGTGAAATCAATCGCTTTTTTTCTTGCCTTCAGCGCGATAAAAAGATCCGGTTGGAAGAGCAACTGCTGAAATTGTAGACCAGCCGATGACTGCCAAGGCACACCAAACTGTGCAGGAAAATACTGTGGAGGATTGTTGGGCTTAGAGATTGGGCTGCCTGCGCCATTCCTAACGCCATTGTCGGTCAGCACCTTGTATACAGAAGGTGAAACGAAATCAGGTAGCAAGGTTACAGGAATCTTGAAGAAATGTTGTGATTGAACAGAGCCACTTACCTGTGGCATGGTTTGTGCAATGTACTCCTTGTTTTTTGCCAACTGCAATTCCCTGTCAATCTGTAAATTTTTGATTTCTGTCACATTCTTGATTGCAAGCTCAGCAGCCTGGTTGACTGACAGCTTGTATTTCTGTTGTGCATCTGCTGTACCAAACAATAGTACAGAGGATGAAAAAATAATAAAGCCCCAACGGTTCATATTCATTTTTTTATTGTGCATGGATTTTGTTCTTTTTTGCCTTGTATTGTTCAATGAGTTTGAATCCGGATGCTGTTGCCAGCCCATAGAGAAAGTTTTCAATCATGATGATGGTTACTTCCGCCACATTGTACTTTGCAGGAGGGAAGGCTTCCATGTTGAAGGCCAGCATCATGGATTCCAACCTGAATTTCGCCAGGATATCTATTTTGATGTCTTGCCTGAAATTCCCTTCGCTGACCCCTCTTTTCAAATTGGTTGAAATGAAATCCAGCAGGAAGATGTTCTTGTGTTCCATGAATTTGGCAAAGGCCTTGCCATGGAATTTGTGCATATCAAAAAGCACCATAGGGTTCATGTTCCTGAAATGTTGCATGACCATTTCCATGGTTTTGAAAATTTCCTCAACCGCATTTTCGGCAGTGTTGGCACAGTTATGGCATTCATCCTGCATCCTGTTTGTTTCAAATGCAACGACCCGCTCCACCAGTTCATCCTTGTCCTCAAAATGCTGGTAAAGTGTTTTTTTGGATATGCCGATTTGACCTGCAATATCATCCATCGATACAGACCGTATGCCGAGCCTGATAAACAGCTCTCTTGCTTGTGCTATGATCCGTTCTTTTGGGTCCATTTTTAAATTTGAGGCGCAAAACTACGGAAACTATTACTGTAAAAAAAGTTTCTGTTGAAAAAATGGATTTTAATGTTAAATGGCAATTAATCGGAGTAAATGACCAGTTTTTGGTGATTTTTCCTTTGAAATCAGTTGTTTTCATCCAATAATGCCTTTTTTTAGGGTGTATATTTGCTTAAAACCATCACAATGAAATCATTTCGGCCGGGCAGACTCTTGTACTTTTTCTTTCAGGGGTTGGTCATCTTGGCGCCAATTGTTATCACCGTTTGGGCGGTGCTTTCATTGTTCAACCTGATTGATGATATTCTCCCCAATCTCCTCCATGTCTTGTTCCCTGACCTGGTCAAATTGAATCCGCAAGGCTACCCCGAAAAAATTCCAGGACTGGGCTTCCTGGTGGTGGTGATCATTGTTTTGTTGGTAGGGTACATCTCCTCATCATTTATCGTTTCCAAACTGGTTCAGCTCTTCGACAATATTTTGGAAAAGACCCCCGGGGTGAAGATCATCTATTCTACTGTAAAGGATTTTTTAGAAGCCTTTGCAGGAAACAAGAAAAAATTCAACAAACCGGTCTTGGTTTCCATAGAATCACCCGATGTGTGGAGGATAGGTTTCATCACACAAACAGATCTGGCTGAATTTGGCTTGATGGAGCATGTTGCCGTATATATTCCACATTCCTATGCATTTTCTGGCGTCACTTACCTGGTAAAAGCTGACCGCGTCAAGAAGTTGGAAGGGGTCAGTTCTGCTGACGCTATGAAGTTTATTGTTTCAGGAGGAGTTACTGAAGTTGCAGAGCATGACCTGAAGCATGGGGCAAAGCCCAAAGGCTAAAAGCCATGGACATCGGGGATGTTCAATGAAAAAGAAAAATAGTGATGATGGGGAGCATGGTTGACAGTGAAGGAGAATTGGTGAAAGGCAAGTACAGGGCAAGTCGATTTATGCCCAAGGGGGCGATTGGTGCAATCCCTTTTTACATGTGCATCTTTGCTTTTTTGCTTCCACTGCAATCGGGCAGTTGGGGTTTTTTCGGCCACCGCCACATCAATTATCATGCGGTTTTTCTCCTGCCACCGGCCATGGTTTCTTTTTACAAAAAAAACATCCGTTACCTGGCGGACCATGCCGTGGATCCTGACAAGCGGCGCTATGCCATTGCCGAGGAGGCGCCAAGGCATTATATTGACATGGACCATTATTTGCAGGGTCCGAAGGATTCCCTCCCCCAAAAATGGGATGATGCCGTGCTTCTTTTTTCAGAGGACACCTTGAATGCACATGGCATTGCGCCCTGGTGGATCATGGTCATGCAGGCCCGTTTGAAAAAGGCCTTCAAAGAGTGCAATGCTGATGCAATCCTGAAAATTTCTGCTGATCTTGGTCATTATATTGCAGACGTGCATGTTCCTTTGCATGCCAGCAGCAACCACAATGGTCAAAAGACCGATCAGTTGGGTATTCATGGATTTTGGGAGAGCCGGTTGCCAGAGCTCTATGCAGAAAAACAGTATGATTTTATCATTGGCCCTGCGGCTTATCTGAACAGTCCCTTGCATTTTATCTGGGACAGGGTTTATGAAAGCGCTGCAGCCGCTGACACGGTCTTGAAAGTGGAGAAAAAAATCAGCAAGGCCTATCCCATGGATTTTCGTTTCGCCTACGAGAGCAGAAATGGGGTGGTCTTGCGGCAATATGCAGCCCAATATGCGGGCATTTACCACAGGAAACTCAATGGGATGGTGGAAAGGCGGATGAGGGATGCCATCCATGGGGTTGCCAGTTTTTGGTTTACGGCATGGGTAGATGCAGGGCAACCTGATCTGTCTCAACTGCGCTCTTCACTAAATTAAGTATCTTTGTTTCACTGCTGCCATTCCATTTTCCCAAGCAAACAGTAACATGATACACAATTTTAATGCGGGTCCTAGCATCCTTCCAAAAGAGGTATTTGAAGAAGCCAGTCGTGCCATCCTGAATTTCAATGAAACCGGATTGTCCATCCTTGAATTTGGCCACAGAACGCCAATGTTCGAATCAGTGGTCAGTGAGGCCATGGAACTGGTCAGGGAGCTGATGCAATTGGATGGCAACAAAGAGGTAATGTTTTTGCACGGAGGGGCATCTACCCAGTTTTTCCAGGTGCCGATGAATTTTCTTTCTAAAGATAAAACGGCGGCTTATTTGGATGGCGGTGTATGGGGTTCCAAGGCCATCAAGGAAGCCAAATTGTTTGGGAATGTTGAAGTGGTTGCTTCTTCCAAAGACCGCAACTACAGCTATATTCCTACTGGGTATACCCTACCAGACAACGCAGCTTATTTTCATTATACCACCAACAATACCATTGAGGGTACCCAGATGCAGGGTATTCCGTCTTCATCTGTTCCCCTGATTGCAGACATGAGCAGTGATATCCTGAGTTGTGGGATGGATTTTAACAGGTTCTCTTTCATTTATGCAGGAGCCCAGAAAAATATTGGCGCAGCCGGTGTAAACCTGGTGGTGGCCGACAAAGATTTTCTTGCAATGGGGAATACCGCAATCCCTTCCATGATGGATTACAGGCAGCATGTTGCCAATGGTTCCATGCTCAATACGCCTCCTGTTTTTGCCATCTATGTTTGTCTGCTCACCCTCAGGTGGCTGAAAAAAATAGGAGGCATCCCGGCCATTGAAAAAATCAATGAACAGAAGGCCGACCTTTTGTATTCCACGTTGGCTTCCCTGCCCATGTTCAACCTGCCGGTTCCTCCCCAGGACAGGAGCAAGATGAATGCAGTCTTCACCATGCATGATCCTGCATTGGAAAAACTGTTCCTGACAAGGTGCAAGGAGGAAGGAATGGTGGGCATCAAAGGCCACCGGAGTGTCGGTGGGTTCAGGGTTTCGATGTACAACGCCATGCCTTTGAGCAGCGTGGTGGACATCACAGACCTTATCAAGGATTTCGCAAACAAACACGCATAGCAAAACATAGACCATGGCAAAAATTTTTCCTTTCAGGGCAGCAAGGCCCCAAGCAACATTGGCAACCGAAGTTGCTGCTCCACCTTATGATGTACTCTCCAGTGATGAGGCCCGTACTGCAGTCGATGGAAATCCTCATTCATTTCTCCATGTTACCAAGTCTGAGGTAGACATGCCGGTTGAACTGAGCATTTACGATAGCTCCGTTTACGAGAAAGCCAAGTCCAACCTTGAAGAGATGTTGACATCGGGAATGTTGTTTCAAGATGAAACACCCTGTTATTATATTTATGAACTGGTGATGGATGGAAGAAGCCAGACCGGTTTGGTCTGCTGTTCTTCGGTTGATGATTATGAAAACGATATCATCAAAAAGCATGAATTCACCCGTCCTGAAAAAGAAAAGGACAGGATCAATCATATCAAGATAACAAGGGCCCAGACGGGGAATGTATTTCTTGCCTACCGCAATGTTGCCTCTCTTGATCAATTGATTGGTGATTGGAAAAAAAACAATGTACCTGCGTATGATTTCAAGGCTGATGATGGAATCAGCCACCGCATTTGGGTCATTGCTGCAGAAGATGCGGTAAATGCCATTACCTCCATTTTTGAAAAAGAAGTTCCCTGTACTTATATCGCAGATGGCCACCACCGAGCAGCTAGTGCTGCCAAGGTACGTGCTGCCCTGGGCGATGCTGCTGGTCCTGAAGCCGATGGATTTCTTACCACCTTGTTTCCTGCAGATGAGCTCAAGATCATGCCTTACAACAGGGTAGTGAAAGATCTCAATGGAATGGAGCCCAATGAATTGATCAGTGCCTTGCAAGAGGATTTCATGGTGTCTTCTTCTGATGTACCTGTTGATCCTTCTTTTCTCCATGAAATTGGGATGTATTTGGAAGGGGATTGGTATCACCTGACATCCATCAAGGGCACATATACTGATGACCCTATTGGCGTCCTGGATGTGTCCATTTTTTCCAAAAATATTCTTGAAAAGTTTCTGGATATAGAAGACCAAAGAACGGACAAAAGGATTGATTTTGTAGGTGGAATCAGGGGTTTGAAGGAACTGGAAAAAAGGGTGGACAGTGGTGAGATGAAAGTTGCTTTCAGTTTTTATCCTGTAAGCATCGAACAATTGTTTGATATTGCAGACAGCGGAAATGTGATGCCACCCAAGAGTACCTGGTTCGAACCAAAATTGCGTGATGGTTTGCTGACCCATTTGATCTAATTTTATGACCATGATCAGGATAAGGTTATTCATCATATTGTCCTTTGTATTTGCTGGCGCCAATGCCCAGCAAACTGTGCAACAATTGAGGGAAACGGCGATTGCCTTCCAGCGGCAATCCGATTACAGCAATACCATGATGGTGTTGGCAAAGGCTCTTGAACTGGAGCCCACAAATCTCACGCTGCTCAAAGATGTGGCCTTCACTTATTACCTGGCGGGTGACTACAAGCGGGCCGCTGAAAGGATTCTCCCCTTGACGGACAGGGAAGATGCGGATGTCCAGGTATTTCAAATTGCAGGAAATATTTTCAAGGCAACGGAAGAATACAAGCAATGTGATAAGGTCTACAAAAAGGGGTTGAAGAAATTTGATGCCAGCGGACCTTTGTTTGCAGAATACGGAGACCTGCTCTGGACGCAGCAAAAACCTGCAGAAGCCATTGCCCAATGGGAGACCGGCCTATCCGTGGATCCATCGCATTCCGGGAATTATTATCATGCTGCAAAATTTTATTTTGCAGCAGCAGATAAGGCAAGAAGCCTGGTGTATGGAGAGGTTTTTGTCAATCTTGAAAGTTATTCCGTGCGCACGGCAGAAATCAAAATATTGTTGCTTGAATCTTACAAACGGCTATTCATGCCGGGTGACAGCAAGCAGCATTTCATCAAACCAACCACTCCTTTTGAACTGAAGTTTTTGGAGGTCATGAATAAACAATCATCACTGGCTTTGCGCGGCATCACACCAGAAACCTTGCTGGTGATCAGGTCCAGGTTTCTGTTGGACTGGTTCAATGATTCAGCTGGAAAATATCCATTCAAGCTGTTTGAACATCTCCAACACCTTATGCGTGAAGGCATGTTCGAAGCCTATAACCAATGGCTTTTTGGTCAGGTCACAGACGCAAGCGCTTATCAGAACTGGACAAGGACACACGAAGAGCAATATTTGTTGTTTTCGAACTACCAGCGCAACAAGATGTTCCGCATGCTGCCATCACAACATTATTTTTAGTCCCTTTCTGCATAAATGCGTTCAATTGCATCCGCATATTTTTCCATGATGACCTTGCGCTTCAGTTTCAATGTTGGTGTAAGCTCGCCTCCATTGATGGTCCATTCTGCATTGATCAATTCAAATTTCTTTACTTGTTCAACCGGGTTGAAATGCTGGTTGTATTTTTCAACGATTGCTTTGTAGTGCTCGATCACTTTTGGATGGTCCAATATTTTTTCAGGAGATGCAAAAACAATACCATGTTTCCTGCTCCATGACAGCAAATTGCCCATGGTGGGCACAATCAGGGCCGCAGTGAATTTTCTTTCTGCGCCTACCACCATCATCTGTTCAATGAAAGCTGATTCTTTCATCTTGTTCTCAATGGGCTGGGGAGCAACATATTTTCCGCCACTGGTTTTGAAAATCTCTTTTTTCCGATCGGTGATTTTCAGGAAGTTTCCTTCCTGCCATACACCGATATCACCGGTATGGAACCATCCTTCACTGTCAATGCATTCTGCTGTAAGGTCTGGGCGCTTGTAGTATCCCATCATCACGTTGGAACCTTTGCAGCAGATTTCTCCATCCTCTGCTAATTTCACTTCAACATTCCTGATCACATTGCCCACCGTACCAAACCTTCTGCCATAGGCTTCGTAGCGGTTTACACTGATCACCGGAGAGGTTTCGGTAAGTCCATAGCCTTCCATCACCACAAGTTTGGCAGCGGTGAAAACCCTTAAGAGCCTTACTTGGCAGGCAGCAGCACCGGTAACGATGGCCCTTACATTTCCACCCAATGCCTCGCGCCATTTGGAGAAAATCAGTTTGTTGGCAATGGCCAATTGCAGGTTGTATCCTATGCCTTGGTTTTTGTCCACCTCATATTTGTTGCCTACTGAAACTGCCCAGAAAAACAGTTTCTTTTTGATGCCTGTCAGCTCCTTGCCTTTGTTGATGATTCTTTCATATACTTTTTCCAGGAGTCTGGGAACGGTTGAGAACAGGCTTGGTTTGACTTCCCTCAGGTTTTCGCCAACGGTGTCCAGGCTTTCTGCATAGTACACTGAAACACCCCTGTACATGTAGACGTAGGTGATGACCCTTTCAAAAATATGGTTCAAAGGGAGAAAACTCAGTGACTTGTCATGGGGCCCGCAGATGGGCACAAGCAGCTCTTCCACATTCATGATGTTATCTAGGATGTTGTGGTGGCTCAGCATGACGCCCTTGGGAAAACCAGTGGTGCCGGAGGTATAGAGAATGGTGGCCAGTTCCTTATGATCCACCCTTTCCTTGGATGCTGTAAGGCTATTGCGGTCTTCATCATTGCCATTGTGTAAAAGCTCTTTCCAATGAAGTGCTTCCTGTATGGGGTTGAAGGTATAAACAGCTTGAACTGAAGGAGTTTTGGAGCGGATGGATTGGACCTTGGAATACAATTCCTGGTCGCTTACGAAAACCAGTTTTACTGCAGCATCATTCAGTATAAATTCAAGTTCATTGACATTGATGGTTGGGTAAATGGGTGTAAGGACGGCCCCAGTTTGTTGTACGGCAAGATCAAGGATGATCCATTCTGGCCTGTTGTTGCTGAGGATGGCAATCTTGTCTCTTCCCTCAATGGTTCCATCCTGGTATCCAATACCAGCGCGCATGAGTCCCATGCTAAGGCTGTCTACCAATTGCTGGATTTCTTTTGTACTGTATTTTCTCCAAATGCCGTCCTCTTTGGCGGCAAACATGTCTTCCTGTGGAAATTTTTGAAGCTGCCATTCAAGGCAGTCAAACAATCTGGTAGGGGTCATAAATGGCAAGTTTTGGCTTGTTCAAAGATATTTATGTAAGGGGATACCGGCACTTATGTTTATCGAATCATAGACTGGGGCACTTCTTTTTTCAACAGGTTCTTGTAGATGAAGGCATTGTTTTCATTGGATGAATGAAACTGTTGGTTGCCTCCCCAGCCATGCCTGCCCCCAGGATAGACCATGAATTCAAAATGTTTTTTGACATCCTGCAACTTCTTCACCAGTTGAAGGCTGTTTTGCAAGTGTACATTGTCGTCCATCGTGCCATGATAGATCCTGAGCAATCCTTTGTATTGATCTGCATAGGTCATTACAGCGCCTGCTGTATAGCCTTGCGGATTCTCTGCTGGTGTGTCCATGAACCTTTCTGTATAGTGAGAATCATACAACTTCCAATCTGTTACACTACCTCCTGCAAGCCCATGGGTGAAATATCCTGCACCTGCTGTCAACGCCATGCAGGTCATGTATCCGCCATAGCTGAACCCTGCAATACCAACACGGGTAGAATCAGCGCCATGTGTCCGCAACCATTTTACAATGGTGATCCAGTCTTTTAGTTCCCAGTTCCCCAGGTTCCTGTGCATATAGTTGATGCCGTTTTTACCAAATTGTCCACTGGCCCGATGGTCCATGGCTACCTGGATCAGTCCTTCCTTGGCCCACCACTGGGTTTGTCCGTTGAACTGCCAGCCATCACGCACAGTGCCTGCATTGGGTCCGCCATAAATATTGATCATGACCGGATATTGTTTGGCAGGATCAAAATTGAGTGGCCAGGTGATGCGGATGGGAAGCTGGAAAAGTCCATCTTCAGAAGGTATCCTCAGGATCTCGGTCTTGGCCATGGCATAGGCATCAAAATCGGTCCCTTTGCTGTCTCCCAGTTCAAGGATCAACTTGCCCTTGTTGCTCACCAGTGCCAGCCTGTCTGGAGTTGATGCATTGGAATAACGGGTGGTGAAATAGCTTCCGTTGGGAGACAGGTCGGTGGTGTGTGTATAGTCGCCAAAGGTCAGGCGCATCTGGTTCTTGCCATCAAAGTCAACACGGTAAAGGTCTGTGCGCACAGAGTTCTGTTGCCTTGAGGTGAAATAAATGATGTTTTTTACTTCGTCGATGTATTGAACAGCCGTGCTCCAGTTCGATCCTGTGGTGATTTGGTTTTTGAGCGTACCATCATTGTTGTGTAGGTACAGCTGATCCCATCCGTCCTTGTCGCTTTGGAGAATGAATCCCTTGTTCTCGCCAAGAAAACTGATGCGTCCTCCCTGGTCATCAAGGTCAATCCATGTTTTTTGCTTTTCGTTGTACACCTCTTTTTTGCTGCCATTGGATGGATTCACGGCATAGATGATGAGGTTGTCCTGGCCGCGGTTCATCCATTGAACCAATAGCGTTTTTGCATCAGGCGTCCAGTAGGGCATGCCGAAATACTGGTCTTCATTTTCATTGAAATCCGCCCAGGTCAATTGGCCACCTTCTACCGGAGTGATGCCAATGCGAACCGTTGGATTGGGATCTCCAGCCTTTGGATAGCGGGTGTTTTCTGAATAGCCATGTTGACCGTTCTCACTGTAGATGGGAAACAACGGAACCTTGGTATCATCCATGCGCATGAACACAATCTGCTTGCTGTCGGGGCTCCACCAATAGGACTTGTAGCGGGTGGATCTTCCGAGAATCTCTTCAAAATATACCCAGCTGGCATAGCCATTCAGGATAAGATCAGTTCCATCATTGGTGATGCGGTATTCTTTTCCTGATGCGATGTTGATGGTATAAAGATCATTTTTTCTGGTGAAGGCAACCCAAGCCTTGTCTGGAGAAAGCGTAGGATTCACCTCTGTTTCAGGTGTTTTTGTCAACTGTTTTGTGGGTTGGTTCGGTATGGAAACAAATACATCATTGTCTCTTAGGCTTACGCTAACCCCGGGGCCAGTATCTTTTTTCAACAGGTCGGATGATGATGGGGTCATTTTGCCTGTTTTGCAATCCACCAGAAAAACTTTCATGGCAGAATCCTGGTGTTCTTTTTTGTTGATCAACAGCCTTCCATCGTCTACCCATCCCAGTACGCGGGGAAGTGGGGTGGTAATATTGGCCGCCCCTCCACGGAGCATCTGTTGTTCGGTAAATTCTTTTTTCTGGGCACTAACACCCAATGAGAGCAAGCTGGTTATGGATAGGAGCAGTAGTTTCATTGTCTTGTTGTTTGTGTTGATTAGTCCCTGTAGTTGAGTGCTGGCTTTCTTGTTCCCAGCAGGGCTTCGTATTTATAGTTGCCTTTCATTTTCAGAAATTCATCTTTTGATTGCTGGATCAAGGCAGGATTGGTGAAAAGATCAATGGCTGTCAATGCCATGGTTTTTGCAGCCACCAGCATGCCTTTGGTGCCGATTTCAGTTCCGCCACAGGCAACAGCTTGCCAGCTGTGGGCAGGTGTGCCGGGGGCCCAGGTGGCAGCGCGCAGTCCAACGGTAGGCAATGCATAACTGACATCGCCCACATCGGTTGATCCGCCACCTGCATCCATTTCAATTTTCAACGGTTTGATGCTGTCTGCAGATTCAACGGCAGGATAATTGAAGGTAAAAGAGGATTGTATTTTTCTGGCAAAAGCTTTTTCTTCTTCTGTGTATTTTACCCCACCCACTTTTTCCAGGTTGGTTTGCATGGCCTCACCCAATGTTCTGTTCAACAAGAGGTCATGAGTACCACCGATGATCTCAAATTCCATTTTGGTTTCAGTGCCCATGGCTGCTGCTTTTGCTGCAGTAGCCACACGGTCGAAAATCTGTTTTACCTGATCGCGCTTGGGGTGGCGAACATAGTAATAGACTTCAGCAAAATCTGGCACCACATTGGGGGCTTTTCCACCATTGGTGATGACATAGTGTATCCTTGTTTCTTGGGGAACATGTTCACGCATCATGTTGACCATGTGGTTCATGGCTTCAACCGCATCAAGGGAAGAACGTCCACGGTCTGGTGCACCCGCTGCATGTGCTGAGAGCCCGTAGAACCTGAACTTTGCAGAACTGTTGGCCAGTGCGCTGGTCATGGTTACACCATTGCCATCACCGGGATGCCAGTGGATGGCCACGTCTACATTGTTGAACAAACCGGCCCTCACCATGTATACTTTTCCTGATCCGCCTTCTTCTGCGGGGCAACCATAGACCTTGATGGTGCCGGTAATTTTTTTCTCTTCAATGAGTTTTTTGATGGAAACACCTGCTGCAACGGATGCTGCGCCAAACAGGTGGTGTCCGCAACCATGTCCTCCGGCTTTTCCATCAATCCCTTTTTTCTCTGGCACAGCTTGCTGCGCAAGCCCTGGCAAGGCATCAAATTCAGCCAGGATACCAATCACGGGTTGGCCACTGCCATAGGTGGCAACAAAAGCGGTGGGAATATCTGCTACGCCTGCCTCAACGGTGAAGCCTTCTTTTTTCAATGTTTCTTGCAGCAAGGCACTGCTCTTGACCTCTTTGTAGCCCAGTTCTGCATTGTCCCAAATCTGAAGGGCAATGTTTTTGTACGCAGGATAGCTGGACTCAAGAGAGGCCAGGGTTGCTGTCTTCAGGGGTTCGTTGGACGGAGCAACAACGGTCTTTTTTTTCTGTGCCATTGCATGGAAGCCTCCTGCAAACAGCAGACAGCCAGCGAGCAGTAACATTCTTTTCATTCCTTGTATTTAAGTACACAATTTAACTGCTTATCCTTACATTTATATACGCGTCCAACTGTTTTTTAACCCAACCAACATTTCAAAGCCTAAAAAGAATATCCATGCGTTCAATTTCACCATTTTACATCGGTTCCCAGTTTTTCTTGATGTTGTTCATTTCCCTCTTTGCAACTGCACAGCTGCGCGACAATGCAGGCACAGCAAGGGTTGCATCGTTCAAGTTGCAACAACAACTCAATGCAGCTTCACCCTACAAAAACCTGCAATGGAGGAATGTCGGTCCAGACCTCATCAGCGGCCGGGTTACTGAAGTGGCCGGTATTCCTGGCAACAAGAACATCATATTTGCCTCCTTTGCAACAGGCGGGTTTTGGAAGACGGTTGATGCAGGAGAAAACTGGACGCCCTTGACGGATCAGTTGGGAACACTGTCCATCGGTGCCTTTGCATTGGCCCCATCCAACCCTTATATCATCTATCTTGGCACAGGCGAGTCCAATATCTTCAGGGCATCTTTGCCCGGCATGGGCGCTTACAAATCAACCGATGGAGGCAAGACCTGGACATCTATCGGCCTGACCAATACCGGTACCATTGCCAGGATCCTGGTGCATCCCCAAAACCCTGATGTGGCCTATGTTGCAGCGGGTGGAAATGAGTGGAGCTATAACAACAACAGGGGCGTTTACAAAACAACCGATGGTGGAAAATCATGGAGCAGGATCTTGGGAAATGATGAAAAAACCGGTGCCATCGACCTGGTGATGGATCCAACAAATCCTGACCTGATCATTGCCTCCACCTGGAACCGCATCCGCAGGAGATGGAGCGACCCGGTTCCTGAAGATGGCGACTATTTGTATAAAACAGTTGATGCCGGTAAAACCTGGAACAAGCTCACCAACGGTTTACCCGAGACAAAATATACAGGCAGGGTAGGGCTGAGTTTTTCAAAAAGCAAGCCCAATATTGTGTATGCTTACGTAGACAACCATACGCCCAAGCGTGACCCCAAGCCAGGCGAGCTCGACCCTTATGGCAGGCCCATCCAGGTGATTCCATTTGGTGTGCAGGTGTACAGGAGTGAAGACAAGGGAGAGAATTGGAAAAAAGTCAGCACAGAAGACGACAAACTTGAACGCTTTGCTGGAACCTATGGATGGGTGTTCGGACAGATCAGGGTAGATCCCAATAACGAGAACATTGTCTACATCATGGGTGTGCCCCTGGCCAAATCAACTGACGGTGGAAAGACTTTTACTGCCATGCGCGCCACAGACAAGGCGTCTGATGCACAGCATGGAGACAACCATGCGCTCTGGATCGACCCTACCAACAGTGCTTACATCATCAATGGAAATGACGGTGGTGTTGTGCTCTCTTACAATGGCGGAGACAAATGGAAGAATTTTTTCAGGAAAATTCCGACCACCCAGTTTTACAACATCACCTATGACATGAAGCAACCCTACAATATTGTGGGTTCAGTGCAGGATGAGGGAAGTTTCATGGGCAGCATCAAGAATACCTACGGCAAGAAGCCTGAAGGCATCATGGCCTGGGATGATGCGCCAGGCGGCGAAGGAACCATCATTGCCATGGATCCCAAGAATCCTGACATCATGTATGCCAGTTCATTTTATGGAAGACTGATGAAAAGCGATCTGCGCATGCCCAAGACGGCCTGGGGACAGAAGCCTCATCCCGATTCCATCCGAACAAAAGATATTTTTCCAAAGAAAGCAGACGATGAGGAAGTGCACCGCGGTGAGTGGCTTGCCTACACCTTGCTTTCTCCACACAACAACAAAACCATTTACCATGGCTTCCAATATCTTTTTGAGTCAAAAGACGGCGGAGAATCATGGAAGCGCATCAGTGATGACCTGACCTACAATGACAAGAGCAGGATGGGGAAAACGCCTTATGCCATCAACCACCAGGCCATCACTGCAATAGATGAATCGCCTTTGAAGAAAGGATTGCTCTATGCAGGGACTGATGATGGAAGGGTTTGGATGAGGCCTGCTGATGGAAGCGCTTTCGTCAGCATCATGAAAGGCATCCCTCAACATGCACATACATCAAGACTTGTGGCTTCTTCCCACCAGGAAAACAGGGTTTACCTGACCCTGAGCAACAGGAGAGAGGATGATGACAAGCCTTATATCTATGTTTCAGATGATAAGGGGATGACCTGGAGAAGCATTGCCGCCAACCTGCCTGCTTCACCGGTAAACGTGATCAGGGAAGACGACAAGAATCCTGCAAGGCTGTATTGTGGAACCGATATGGGTATCTATTACAGCAACAATGGAGGCAAGAGCTGGACCTCATTGCAGGCCAACTTGCCTGCTACCGTATCTGTGCAGGATTTGTTCATTCACCCACGTGAAAGAAATCTGGTCATTGCTACCTACGGAAGGGGTGTTTATTCCCTTGATGATCTTGGTGCGTTGAAATAAAACAGTAGAAGGGTCAGGCTATTGCTTGACCCTCATCACGCTGTTGGTGACCTTGAAAATGTCAAAGGTTTTGAAGTCCTGGGGCGCAGACAACCCCTCGCCATACATGATCATGTCTGGCGTATGAATGCGAACGGGCTTGTCGGTAAAGAACTTGCCTTGGGCTTGATCCCAGTTCAGTTCCTTGCAGAAAAGGGTATCACCCTTGATGTTGTACACGCGTACGCTGTCGCGGATGAAAATGGTATTCCTGGATTCGTAGTAAATGGCAAACAGGGCGTCCAGCCTGCTTTCTATCTGTAGGGTAGAGTCAAAAAAATCAACATGCAGTGTTTTGGGGAGTTCTACCCTTGCGCTGGTGTCCTGGTAACGCAACATCAGTGGCGCCGTGAGTTTGGCTCTCATTTTTCCACCCTGGCTCATGTAGCTTTCAATATTGAGCGCTTCATCAACCCCCAGTTTTTTTTGAAACAGGGCCTTGACTTTCATTTCATCGTTTACGCATGATGATATCAGGAAGGAAGCAAGCAATGCAATGGCAGTGTTCCTGATCACAGCTCAATTTTATTATTGGTACTTCGGCTTGTTGAACCAGATATCACTGAGGTTCAATCCCAATGAGAAGCGGAAAATGTTCTCCCTGATGTCATTGGATTTGTTTCCCCTGAAGCCCAGTTCAAATGCGGTGTTGATGGTGGTATACTGGTTTGTATAGACATTTCTTCTCACAGGAAGCCCTGTTCCAAAAGAAAACATGTATTGTGGAATGGACCTGTTCAGTTGCACATTGTCTGGGCCAAATGAGGCACCAAGCCTGTAGGCAACCCTTTGCCAGTAGTTGCTGGACTTGAAATCCGGAACGAATTGTCCGCCGATTCTTCCTGTCCAATTGTTCACCATTTTGTCTGCGGTTCCGAAGTACCGGTAATCCGCCCAATTGGCTACACCGATTTCAGCGCCAAACATCCACATGTTTTCACCCTCAAACATGAAACCGGCTCCCCATGATGATGGGTGAACAATGGTTCCTTTCTGGTCCTGACCCTTGTAGATGCTGTCAATCACCACTACACCTGTATTGGCATCGTATGCAATTGTTTCCCTGGAGATATTCCTGGTGGCATTCATGTTCGTGGAAAGATTGCCATGGAAACCCAGCCTGAGGATTGTTTTTTCGTTGACTTTGATTTTGTATTGGATCCCTGCATTGAAAAACAAACCGCCAAAACGGGTGGTATCTGAAGAATTGGTTGTTTTGTAATTGATGGTGTCATTGACAAACGAAAGCTTTGTGCTGTGCTCTTTGTTGCCAAACATGTACCCTGCATTGAAACCAATGCTCAGGTTCTTTGTTCCATAGGCCATCCCTGTGAACGCCTGGTAGGTTCCGCCATTGCCCAGGTAGCTGTATTGGGCACTGTCAATACCGGAAATCCTGGTGTTGCGGACGATATCGTAGTTGATCCGTGTAACGGGGCGAAGTCCGATGTTCATGCCCCAGTTCTTTTTCTTCGAAAGCGGGAGCCCAATCTGCATGTAGGAAGGGATCAGGTAAGCAGAGTTGAATTTTCTTGGCGGGTTCAATGCCCTGAGTGACCTTGAGTTATAGTCCAAACCCACATCAAAGGTGGTGATCTTCAGTGAAGCATAGGAGGCGGGGTTGGTGAAGTTGACTGATGAATAATCAGCAAATGCGGAACTGAGCCCTCCCATACCTCTGTTCAGGATATTCTGTCCGGGTATAAAATCGCCAAGTCCATACCTTGAATAAGGTGAATTCTCCTGTGCCTTTCCTTGGAGGGCCGGTAGGGTCATCATCAAAAGCATTAAAATGGCTGAAAAACTATTTGTTATTGGTCTCACTGATCGCATACAATCCTTTGTAAAGTAAGTCGGGGTCTGCAAATATCTTATTTTTAAGCAGGTGCGCAAAATAGGTGCAATCACCCCCGGTTAAAACGACGTTAAAGTTCCTGTATTTTTCTTCAAATTCACGAACTATTCCTTCAATCTCCTTGGCCATGCCTAAAACGACCCCGCTGAGGATGTTCGTTTTGGTGTCATAACCCACCAGTGGGAAGTTCCATTCCTTCTTGACCACCGGCAGCAAGGCGGTGTAGTCGTGCAAAGAATTGAACCGCATTTCCATGCCCGGGGAGATGCTCCCACCCAGGAACTGGTTGTATTTGTTGATGAAATTATAGGTTATACAACTTCCTAATCCAACCACCAGGTTGTTTTTGCCTGGGAAAAAATGAACAACTGCCGCAGCAAGGGCAAGCCTGTCTGCCCCCATGGTCTCTGGTTTTCCGACTGGAACGGTAAAGTTGAGCTTGGAAAGGTGGTTGAGGAGGTGAAATTGGGTCCTTTCTTCCAGCAGTTGGTTGATGGCTGGTGCATGGTGGATAACAGAAGAAAGGATGGACCTTTCGGGCTTGTATTCGTTCAACAGCGCTTCAACGGTCTCCACACCATCATTTTCCAAGGCGTGGTTGCTGAGGAGTTGCCCGTTCTCAAACAGTGCCGCCTTCATGCGGGTATTGCCAAGATCCAGACAAAGCGTTCTCATTTGCTCATTGATTTGTGCAAAGGTGGTGTAAAGTTGCCGAAAGCCTCATTTTATTTGTCGCCATAATGCGATAATTTTACGCTTTGAACGATGGACAACGCAATCATACACATGGCAAGGGAGGGCGACAGGAAAAGCATCGCCAGGTGCATCTCCCTGATTGAGAATGGGGCAGATGGGTATGATGCAATCATTTCACCAGCAGCGGCAGAGCAGGCGGTTCCATTGATTGGCATCACAGGCCCCCCAGGCGCAGGAAAAAGTACCTTGGTGGATGCCCTTGTGGAGGCATTTGTTGCGGAAGAAAAGAAAGTAGCCGTTGTTTGTGTAGACCCATCATCTCCGTTTAACAAAGGAGCATTGCTGGGAGACAGGATTCGGATGAACCGTTGGTACAACCATCCGCTGGTTTACATCAGGTCTTTGGCCAGCAGGGGATCATTGGGTGGGTTGCATCCTTCAGCAAAGCAGATTACTGCTTTCTTGCAGGGTTGTGGGTTTGACCTGATCATCCTGGAAACAGTTGGGGTTGGACAATCAGAAATTGAGATTGCCAGGCTCGCCGATGTCTGCCTGTTGGTATTGGTGCCTGAAGCGGGCGATGAGATCCAGTTCATGAAGGCTGGATTGATGGAAGTGGCAGACATTTTTGTGGTGAACAAGGCCGACAGGCCCGGAGCTGCATTTTTTGCCACGCAGTTGAAAAACATGCTCCATTCATCTTCCCGAAACCAGCGCCCAGAAGCCAGTGTAGTCAATACTGTTGCAACAACTGGCAAAGGTGTTGGGGAGCTGAAGGCATTTATCACATCATTTTTAAACAATAAAAAACAAGATAATGGAAGAATTGATTCCTAATGAAGGTTTTCCGGTAGTTGCCAAAGCTGAACCCTGTTGCGTGAAAGTGGAAGCAGGCAAGACCTATGCTTGGTGCACCTGTGGATTGAGTGAAAAACAGCCTTTCTGCGACGGGAAGCACAAGAAAATAGAAGGAAACCCATATGCCAGCCTGAAGGTAACCTTTGAGGAAGAGAAGGAAGTTTGGCTTTGTCAGTGCAAAAAGTCGAAAAACCCTCCATTCTGCGACGGAAGCCATAACCAGCCCTAGTAACTGGAGGCATGAAGATCCAGCTGAAAAACCGCATGCTGTATGGCCTGCTGTATTTGGTTTCATTGTTGCCACTATGGGCTTTACATGGGCTCAGTGATTTTGTATCCTTTGTGGTGTACCGCATTATAGGTTATAGAAAGGAGATTGTATTGTCCAACTTGGCCATTGCTTTTCCAGAAAAGTCTGATGCCGAGAGAAGCAAGATTGCAAAAGCATTTTACAGCAATTTTACAGACTCCATGCTGGAGTCCATCAAATTGATCAGTGCTGGCGATAAGTTGATAGACAAGATGTTTGTGTCCGACCCACATGTATTTGAAGTGGTTTCAGGAACAGATAAGAACATCCAGATTCATGCCCTGCACAACTTCAATTGGGAGATTGTCAACCAGGGTGTTTCAAGAGAAATGGTTCTTCCTTTTCTTGGGGTGTATCAACCCATCATCAGTCCTTTTTTTGAAAATCTTTTCAAAAAAATCAGGTCCAGGTTTGGTACGGTCTTGATTCCTGCCAATGATTTCAAGCATAATTTTCTGCCCCATCAAGACAAGCAATATGTCATCGCCTTGGTGGCAGACCAGAATCCTGGAGATCCGGCAAAAGCCTGGTGGGTCAACTTTTTCGGTAAACCAGCCCCCTTTGTGATGGGGCCTGAAAAGGCTGCACGCGCGCGCGATACCGTGGTTGTTTTCGGTAATTTTTACAAGCTCAGGCGTGGAGTGTATACGTTTGCTGTAGAGAAAATCACAGATGATCCAGCTTCATTGCAGCCTGGTGAGCTAACGCTTCGGTACATCCAATACATCGAAGCCCGGATCCGGGAGCGTCCAGACAATTATCTGTGGAGCCATCGCAGGTGGAAACACCCTTATAAAACTGAGTATGCTGCGCTTGCATTAGAAAAACTGAACCTGTAACCGACTATTTCAAGAGGTCTGTTACCATTTTATTCAAAAGTTCAAGCCTTTCAAGGTTCAACTTGTAGTACATGAACTTTCCATCCCTTATTTTTTTCACCAGTCCGGCCCTGCGCAGGATGGCGAGGTGCTGACTGGCAACAGATTGTTCCAGGCGCATTTCAACAAATAATTCTGTAACGGTTGCATGCCCTTTGCTATCAATCATCCGTATCATTTCCTGCCGCAAAGGATGGTTGATGGCCCTGAAGGTAAGGGAAGCCTTTTTGATGCTCAGGTGATCCAATGCTGGGGCGTGCGTTTTCAAGAGATCTGGTTTCGGTGCTGTGTTTGAAATTTGAAGGTAATCACCCTCGTGAAGGAATGAAGACATAAGTGGTGTTTGTTAGCTTGGTGAATAGGCATTACGAATATACGGCGAATACCTATTATTTTTTCTGTGTATTGAAAAATTCCTTTGTGTAAAAAGGTTCGGCATAGGCAAGGTCGGCAAACTGCTTGTTATGGTAGTGCGTTAGCGACATTGCAGCAAAATGACCTGAGTGGTGCATTGCCAGAGGGAAAAAAGCATTATGATTGTGGCAAATATCCTCCCATTTGGCTGCCCCATTGCCTACAAAACCTATCCGTTCTTCCACCAGTTCTGCTGCAAAACTTTGCTCGTCCAGTACAAGGGCGGATGGCTCAAGGACCCTGTTCATTTCCCTCGTATACAATCCTGTAAAGACTTCCATTCGCCTGGCATCAATCATTGGGCAAACCAGATCAATGTTGTCAGACAGGTTGCCAAAGGCTATCCAGTCGAGGGTATTGATACAGATGAGGGGGATTTTCAAGGCATAGCATATCCCTTTTGCAGCAGACAAACCGACCCTCAAACCCGTGTATGATCCGGGGCCATTCATCACCGAAACAGCAGCCAATGATTTCAATCCAATGCCTGTGCGTTTACAGAGTTCCTGGATGGCCGGCTGCAGGAATCCTGCATGTTCCTGTTGGGTGGTATTGATGGACTCATCCACCAACGCTCCATTGAGGCCAATGCCTATGCTTGCTTCATTGAAGGCAGTATTGATCTGGAGGACATATGTTGCTGCAACATTGGCCATGGTTTGCAAAAATAGGTTGCACGAAAGCAATTATCTTCGTTATTCAAAATAAAATCATCATGATCAAACAAATCATCAATACAGACAAAGCACCTGCACCCATTGGTCCATACAACCAATCGGTAAAGGCCAATGGATTGCTTTTCATTTCCGGTCAGATTGCCATGGATCCTTCAACAGGCAATATCGATGCCACTGACATTGAAGGCGAAACCCATCAGGTCATGAAGAACCTGGCAGCCATTCTTTCAGCAGCAGGATTGGATTTTTCCGCTGTGGTAAAAACAACGATTTTCCTTACCGATATGTCCCTTTTTACTGCTGTCAATAGCATCTATGCTGACTATTTTACGGGGGATTATCCAGCCAGGGAGACCGTTGCCGTGAAAGGATTGCCCAAGGGCGTCAATGTAGAAATCAGCATGATTGCTGCAGGGTAGATGGGCTGGCACATGCTGCTCAAAAATGAACTATCTTACCTCCTGTTTGTTTCAAAAGATACCACATCATGAATTCAACCATTCAACACCAACCAGTACAGCCTTCTCTTGGAGAGGATCAGTTCAACATCACTGAAGTATTTGCAGGGCAACTCCATTTTTTCAATAGTGGGCAAACCAGGCCGGTAGCTTTCAGGATTGAACAGCTCAAGAAACTCAAAGAAGCCATCTTGTTGCGTGAGGCTGAAATTGTGGAAGCGCTTTACAAAGACCTCAGGAAGTCAACATACGAAGCCTTTGGCTCGGAAATTGGCCAATTGTTGAGAGAAATTGATTTTACCATCAAGAACCTGCATGCATGGGCCAGGCCGCAGTCGGTTTCAACACCGCTGATGCTTTTCCCTTCTACGAGCAAAGTATACCGCGATCCCCTGGGAATTGTGCTGATCATTGGACCATGGAATTATCCTTGCCTGCTGACAATGGGACCACTGATCAGCGCCATCGCCGGAGGCAATACAGCCATCATCAAGCCTTCTGAGGAAGCTGCGCATACGGCTATGGTTGTAGAGAAAATCATCAGTTCCATTTTTGCCCAGGACTATGTGCATGTGGTGCAAGGCGTGGGTGGGGAAGTGATTCCTGCCATGATGAACCAGGTAAGGTTTGACCATGTGTTTTTTACCGGCAGTACCGGCGTTGGGCAAAAGATCATGGAGATGGCTGCCAAAAAACTGGTGCCGGTAACCCTTGAATTGGGAGGTAAGAGTCCCTGCATTGTCGACCGCTCTGCCAACCTTGGTTATGCTGCCAAAAAAATTGTGTGGAGCAAGCTGATGAATGCAGGTCAAACCTGCGTTGCACCAGACTATGTGTTGGTGCACAATGCCGTCAAGGAGGAGCTGGTGTCCAAGATCAGGGATAATATCAAGAACATGTTTGGTGAGGATCCCATGATGAGTGAAGATTTTGCCAGGATCATCAACAACAAGCGCTTCAAAAAATTAACGGGTTATTTGGATCCAAGCAAGATTGTCAGTGGCGGAAGAAGCAATGAGGCAGACCTTTACATTGAACCAACCATCTTAGAAAATATCACCATCCAGGACCCTGTGATGCAGGAGGAGATTTTTGGTCCTATCCTTCCCGTGATTGGTTTTGATCACCAGGAGGAAGTGGTTGAGTGGGTGGAGAAAAATCCTTTTCCCCTTTCATTGTACATCTATGCAGAAGACCGCACTGTGCAGGAATTTTATCTCTCCAGGTTGCGGTTCGGCGGATCTTGCATCAACAACAGCCTGATTCATTTGGGTAATCCACACCTTCCGTTCGGTGGTGTAGGGCCCAGTGGAACCGGCCAGTACCATGGAAAGTTTGGTTTTGAAACATTCACCAGGCCCAAGGCTGTCCTGCATTCCCGGTCATGGTTTGATATACCCTTGTTGTATGCACCATTCAAAGGGAAGGTGGAAATGCTAAAGAAAGTTTTTAAATATACCTGATGAAAACAGCAGTGAAAATTGGCATTGCAGTATTGGCAGTAACGGTAACAGCATGGGCATGTTCATCATCTAAAATACAAGGCAACATGAGCACAAGACAAAATATGTTGAAATCTGTTTATCCTGCACTCACAAGCATCACCCGTTTTTTTGGGGTGAACAGCAGGGTGGTGCTGCCCCGAGAAAAGAGTGCACCTGTTGTTTCTTTGTATGATATTCCTTTTGAGACAATCTCCGGAGAGCCTTCTTCTTTTGCTGCCTACAAGGGCAAGAAAATTGTGATTGTCAATACGGCCAGTGATTGCGGTTATACGGGTCAGTATGAAGAACTGCAATCCTTGTATGATCAGGCAAAAGGGGAAATCATCATTGTGGGTTTTCCTGCCAATGATTTCAAAGCGCAGGAAAAAGGAAGCAATGAAGAGATTGCTTCCTTTTGCAAAAAGAATTACGGTGTTGCTTTTCCCATTGCGGCCAAAGCAAGCGTGGTAAAGGGGAACAGCCAGCATCCCGTTTTTGTATGGCTGTCTGATCCTGCAAAAAATGGATGGAACAAGGAAGCACCTGCTTGGAATTTTTCAAAGTACATCATTGATGAAGAGGGGAAACTGATTGGGTATTTTGATCCGGGTGTCAGCCCATTGGGAAAAGATTTTTTGAAAGCACTCAACATATCAATTCCTTGATTCAGATGGATATAACGAAAGAACAACTGTTGGTTTTGGTGAATGAAAACGATGAGCCTATAGGGCTCATGGAGAAGATGGAAGTGCACCAAAAAGCCTTGCTGCACAGGGCTTTCAGCGTTTTTCTTTTCAACAGCAAAGGCGAAATGCTCTTGCAGCGCCGTGCGCTGGAAAAATACCACAGTGGCGGTTTGTGGACGAATACCTGCTGCAGTCATCCTTATCCAGATGAAACCCCCAGCCAGGCCGCCACAAGAAGGATGAGAGAAGAACTTGGTTTTGAAACTTCAGTAAATCCTGCCTTTAGTTTCATCTACAAAGCTGCATTAGACAATGAACTGACGGAGTACGAGTTTGATCATGTATTGATTGGTGAATACAATGGCCAGATTTTTCCCAACAAGGATGAAGTGGTTGATTACTGTTACATGAACACGGATGAGCTCCGCGAAAACATGGCGAATCATCCTGAGCATTACACTGAATGGTTCAAGATTGCGCTGCCCATGCTGGAAGAATATCTTGATAAAAACAATGCAATGAGCAATGAAAAGCAATAAGGCCATTGTTGTAGGGGCAGGCATTGGGGGCATTGCAACCGCCATAAGGCTTGCTGTAAAAGGGTTTGAGGTAGAGGTGCACGAAAAGAATGAGGTTGCAGGTGGCAAGTTGTACCTGATTGAAAAAGATGGATTTTCTTTTGATGCAGGTCCTTCTCTTTTTACCCAGCCGGCCAATGTAGAAGAATTGTTTTCATTGGCTGGAGAGCATATCAGTAACTATTTTACCTACGAGCCCGTTTCCATTGCCTGCCGTTATTTTTTTGAAAATGGTAAAAAATTGGATGCCTTCACCAATCCTCAGGCCTTTGCGAATGAAATGCAAGAAGCCCTGGGAGAGCCTGCCGAGCATGTGCTACAGTATCTCTGGGATGCTGAACAGGTCTACGAAAAAGTGGGCACCATTTTTTTAAACCACTCGTTGCACCAGCGCGCCACATGGTTGCACAAGCGTGTTGTGGATGCCCTTCGTACTGTAAAATTGCCTTATCTTTTCAAGACCCTTGACGGTTTCAATAGAAGCAGGTTTGTCACGCCAGAAGCCGTGCAGGTCTTCAACAGGTTTGCTACATACAATGGCAGTAATCCTTTCAGCGCACCCGGTATGTTGAGCCTGATCCCTCATTTGGAGCAAAACCAGGGAACCTATTACCCCCATGGTGGGATGATCAACATCCCCAATGCATTGGTTGCCTTGGCAGAAAAAAAAGGCGTTCGTTTTGTGTTGAACAGCCATGTTGAGCAAATCGTAACTGCAGCGGGAAGGGCAACGGGCATCATCACAAATGGTAACTTTGTTCAGGCAGATGCTGTGATCAGCAATGTGGATGCATATTTCACGTACAAGAAATTGCTTTCTGATGAGGAAGGGGCAAAAAAGATTTTGCGCAATGAAAGAAGCAGCAGTGCCCTGATTTTTTATTGGGGAATGAAAAGGGAATTTCCGGAATTGCACCTGCACAATATCTTGTTCAGCGCATCTTATGAAAAGGAATTTGACTGCCTTTTCAAAGAAAAGAAATTTCATGATGATCCTACCATCTACATCAACATCAGTTCCAAGATGGAAAAAGGCAATGCACCCGAGGGAAAGGAGAACTGGTTTCTGATGGTCAACGCCCCGGCCATGGAAGCTGCAGATTGGGAAATGGAAACCGCTAGGCTAAGAAAAAATATTGTGATGAAATTGAACAGGATGTTGGGCGCAGACATTGAACAAGATATTTTGGTTGAAGAAGTACTGACCCCGCAGGGGATACAGGCCAGAACGGATTCTTACCTGGGGTCTTTGTATGGAACAAGTTCGAATTCAAAATGGGCGGCTTTTCTCAGACATGCCAATTTCACCTCAAAGACAAGCGGGCTTTATTTCACTGGTGGAAGTGTTCATCCGGGAGGTGGCATTCCGCTATGTTTGAAGAGTGCTGCGATTGTGAGCGACTTAATGGGCAACCCTGCATGAGCACACGCATACCATATTGGATAAAAAGCCCCTTCCATTGGGCAATTTTTTTGGCAGTGCTGGTGCATTTTTCAGGGGCCATCGGTATTGCTTTTTTTAAACCTTCCTTCTTTGTTCCCTTCACGCCCGTCAACCTGTTCTTGATGCTGCTCCTGCTCATCCTCAATGAGCAGCACATCAATTTCCGGTTTGTTCAGGCTTTCCTCATGGCTGTTGTTGTCGGGATGGTAACAGAAATGATCGGGGTCAATACAGGACTGCTTTTCGGAGACTATTCCTATGGAGAAGTCTTTGGCCGCAAGTTATTTGGTGTGCCTGTTTTGATTGGGATCAATTGGTTTTGTATAGTGTATACTGCCCATGTTGTTGCCAAGAAATTTAATCGCAATAGCATAAAAGGGAAGATATCTGTTGCATTGCTGGCTGCTGCTATTGCTACTGCTTTTGACTGGATCATGGAGCCCGTTGCCATGAAGTTGGGTTTCTGGAATTGGATCGATGGCCAAATACCTTTGTTCAATTATGGCTGCTGGTTTGTGATATCTTTTGCTGTTTCAATGGTATTTGGGTACTTGAAAATTGAGGCCAACAATAAGTTTGCTCCATATTTTTTGATGATACAAGCCCTCTTTTTTCTTTTTCTGCGTTTCAGCCCCATCGGCCAATCATAATTACGCAAGGGCATTTTTTTGTTTAACTTGTATTGGTTTTTGGTGATGAATCAATAACTCTTGATAACTTAACCGCGTGTTTATGAACCCGGCAACAAGTCCCATTTCTTTTCATGCCTCCATGTTGCAGGCTTGGTCTGCATTTTCTGATGAATTCATCGCTGTTTGGGATGATGAAGGGAAGGATTTGTTGTATTTCAACAGTGCGTATGCGCATTTTTTTGGCCATGCAAACCGGGAAGATTTTATCAAGGAATATTCATTTCTTGGCTTTAGAAAGCATCGGCTTGATGCTGATGTTTCTGAATTGGTGCTGTCCACCATCAAGAGAAATGGACACTGGAGTGAAGAGGTATTGTTCAAAAAACGCAAAGGGGATGTTTTTCTTGGGAGACTTGACATCAGTTCTTTCATTTTTGAGGGGAAGACTTTTTACCTGCAGCGTGTTATCAATATTGACACGCAGCGTGTTTTCTCTGAAAATCTTTTCCGGGAAATCAAAAAATTTGAAGCCCTGTTCCAGTATGCTACTTTGCCCATTCTGTTGGTCAACAAAGAAGGCGGAATTATTTTAGCCAATGAACAGGCCACCATTTTGTTTGAATATCCATTGGAGAAAATTACCAAGCTCAAGGTAGAAGACCTTATTCCGGAACGGTTCAAAATGCGCCACCACGGGCATCGGGAGGATTATGCAAAGCATAGGGAAAACAGACCGATGGGCCGCGGGATGGAACTGCAGGCCGTGAAGCGAAGTGGGAAGGAGTTTCCCGTTGAGATAAGCCTTGGGCATTATATGATTGATCAGGAGCCCTATGTGATTGCATTCGTCATCGATATTACCAAGCGGATGGAAACGGAAAATACGCTGAGAAGGCAGAAAGAGGAGGTGGAAAAAGTCAACCTTGAAATTGAGAAGCTAAATGAAGCGCTTGAGCAGAAAGTGGAGGAACGAACCCAAAAACTTACTGAGGCATTAAGCAAGGAAAGGGAGTTGAGCGATCTCAAATCAAGGTTTGTTTCCATGGCCTCGCATGAGTTCAGGACGCCGCTCAGCACCATCCTGTCTTCTGTTTCGCTGATTGGAAAGTATACAGAAACCATGGAACAGGATAAACGGGATAAGCATATCCTGAGAATTCGTTCTGCAGTCAGCAACCTTACAGATATCCTCAATGAATTTCTATCCCTTGGAAAAATTGAAGAAGGAAAGGTTCAATTGCACCTAACCGCTTTCAACCTGAAAGAACAGTTGCAGCTGATTTTGAGTGAAATCTATCCCATTCTCAAAGAGCATCAGCAAATACAATATGTGCACGAAGGAAATCCACTGGTCAACCTTGATCTTTCCCTGATCAGGAACATCATCATCAACCTGGTTTCCAATGCCATTAAATTTTCGCCAGTCCAGTCAATGATATATGTCAACAGTTATGTCAATGAAGAGCATGTTGTTATTACTGTAAAGGATGAGGGGCTTGGTATTCCTGAAGAAGACAAGAAACACCTGTTTGAAAGATTTTTCAGGGCAAACAATGTAACCAATATACAGGGCACAGGCCTTGGACTTCATATTGTCTCCAAATATGTAGAGCTCATGGGCGGTACCATTTCCGTAGACAGCGAACTTGAAAAAGGAACCCTATTCACCTTAAAATTTAACGTATGAACACCATTCTATTGATTGAAGACAACCCTGAAATCAGGGAAAACACAGCAGAGATTCTTGAGCTGGCCAATTACAATGTCATTACTGCTGAAAACGGGAAAGATGGTGTAGAGAAGGCGATTGCATCAACGCCTGATGTGATCATTTGTGATATCATGATGCCTGTGCTTGATGGCTATGGTGTATTGCACATGCTCAACAAGAATGAAGACCTGAAGGATGTGCCCTTCATTTTTCTGACAGCAAAGACAGAGCGATCTGATTTCAGGAAAGGGATGGAAATGGGAGCGGATGATTATGTGACCAAGCCATTCACTGAAATTGAATTGCTGAATGCCATAGAACAACGCTTGAAGAAAGTAAGCATCCTGCGCAAAAAATATGAATCAAGCCAGGACGGGATCCGGAATTTGCTTCAGGACATTGGTAAACAGGACGTTTGGGAAGAGTTGTCAAGCGGAAGGAATACCAATGTATACAAGAAAAAACATGTGATCTATAGTGAAGGCAACCATCCCAACCGTTTGTTTCATATTAAAAAAGGCAAGGTGAAGCTGTATAAATCAAACGATGACGGCAAAGACCTCACTGTTGGGCTTTTTGGTGAGGGAGATTATTTTGGATACATGGCTTTGCTCGAAAATTCTGTTTACCATGAAACCGCTGAGGCCATGGAGGATGCTGAAATTGCCATGATACCCAGAGAGGAGTTTGATGCCCTGATCAAGGAAAACCCGGTTGTGATGAAAAAGTTTTTGCAGATCCTGGCGGGAAATGTAACAGAGAAAGAAAATCAATTGCTTGGATTGGCCTACAACTCCCTGCGCAAAAGGGTTGCAGATGCACTG
>Ga0207909_1000026_pt1 | contig 63013 bp, 69 predicted proteins | sample LakMenEpi05May10_FD_150672 | JGI IMG/M metagenome (GOLD analysis project Ga0207909, IMG submission 150672) | Freshwater microbial communities from Lake Mendota, WI - 05MAY2010 deep hole epilimnion (SPAdes) | ecosystem: Environmental > Aquatic > Freshwater > Lake > Epilimnion/Euphotic zone ...
TCGACTCTTGTTTGATGATGTATTGAGTGGCTTTCCCCAACTTTCTGACCCTTCAAACAAGGTAGTCAAAGCCATGATTGATTGTTGAGGCTGTGTAAAAAGCCTACCTTCGCGCAGTGATTTACATCAAGCTGATTCTTGTAGCGATCATGTGGGGCGGCACATTCATTGCCACCAAAATGGCATCGCAGGTATTTGAACCCTTTACAGGTGCATCCTTCCGCTATGCCATTGCGCTTGTTTTCATGATACCACTGATGTTGATAAAAGATAAAACTGCCTTGCGCATCAACAAAAAACAATTCCTGCAATTGCTGGTGTTGGGAAGCACAGGGATTTTCGCGTATAGTTTTTTCTTTTTCAATGGGATGAAGCGGGTGCCCGCCAGCCATGGATCGCTTATCGTTGCGTTGAACCCGGTACTGGTCATGTTGATTTCATCCCTGTTCGGGAAGGAGCGGATCAAAGGCATAAGGATTGTGGGTTTACTTCTTTCCCTTGCAGGAACCGCAATTGTTATTGCCAGGGGGGATATTTTTTCTCTGTTCTCCACTTTTACCTGGGGTGATGCATTCATGCTTGGATGCCCTATCTCCTGGGCTTTTTACACCTACTTTGCAAAGGATGCACTCAAGACAACCACTCCTTTACAAGCATCTACCTGGGCCATTCTCCTGGGCTTTTTGATGATCCTTTTCTTTGTTCCTTTTGAGACCTATCCCACCAAGGTGGATTGGTCCGTTTGGATGGCCCTGGTTTATCTGGGTATCTGTGGTTCAGTCCTGGGATTCGTTTGGTATTACGAAGGGATTCAAAAGATCGGTCCTGTCAAGACTTCCGCTTTCAATAACCTCATTCCGATATTTGCGATGATACTGTCTGTTATCGTGCTTGGTGAAACCATTCATGGTTACACCTTGTATGGATCTGCTATGGTGATTGGAGGGGTTTTTCTCATCAACCGTTTCTGATCAGTTTGTTTTGCCAGGATATATTTTCAGGGCCTCTTCCAGACAATCCATGGCCTGGTCAATGTCTTCATTGTTGATCACATATGCAAGCCTGACCTCATTTTTCCCCAATCCTTTTGTTTCATAAAATCCACTGGCTGGAGCAAGCATGACTGTCTGATTGTTGTAAGAAAATGATTCAAGCAACCATTGGCAGAAACGGTCTCCATCATCGATGGGCAGCCTGGCGATGACGTAAAATGCACCGCCGGGTGTAGGGCAGAAAACGCCTGGAATGGCATTCAGTCTTTGGACCAATAAGTTTCTGCGGGATAAATAGGCCGCCTTGGGTTCGTCAAAATAAGCATCTGGAAGATCCACTGCTGCTTCCCCAAGAATCTGGGCCAAGCCTGGAGGGCTCAGCCTGGCCTGTGCAAATTTCATGGCGGCCTGGTAAACTTCCTTGTTTTTGGTGATGAATGCACCTATCCTTGCACCACAGGCTGAGTATCGTTTGGAAATGGTGTCCATGAGAATGACCTGCTCTTGTATTTTTTCCAGTTGCATCGCACTGGTATAAGTCCCTTCATAACAAAACTCCCTGTATGCCTCATCAGAGAACAGGAAGAGTTGATGCCTCAGGCAAATGTCTTCCAGTTGTTCCATCTCTTCCTTACTGTAGAGGTAGCCTGTAGGATTGTTGGGATTGCAGATCAGAATTGCTTTGGTTTTGGGCGTAATGCGATTTTCAAATTCAGCGATGGGTGGGAGCGCAAAACCGTTTTCAATGTGAGAAGTGATGGGGACAATCTTTACCCCAGCCATCACTGCAAATCCGTTGTAGTTTGCGTAGAAAGGTTCAGGAATGATGATTTCATCCCCTTCATCCAGGCATGCCATCATGCCAAAGACAATGGCCTCACTCCCTCCGGTCGTGATGATGATTTCACCTGCATCCAATGCAACACCCACTTTTTCGTAGTAGCTGACCAGCTTTTTACGGTAGGATTCATTGCCTGCACTATGGCTATAAGCCAATACCTTGATGTCTGCATGCCTGACGGCATCCATCACAGAGGGTGGGGTTTCGATATCAGGCTGACCAATATTGAGGTGATGGACTTTTATTCCTCTTTTTTTTGCCTCTTCTGCAAAAGGTACAAGTTTCCGTATTGGTGAAGCGGGCATCTGGTCCCCTCTGGTGGATGGTTTTAACATGCTGTAAATTTAGGCAAATTGGTTTCAAAGAGAACAATACGTAAATTTGATTTACGTTATAGATATACCATGTTTAAACAGATCTCAATGTTGATGTTTCTCGTTGGCCTTTCATTGCCGGTGATGTTGTTTGCACAAAACATCAATGTTGGAGCAAAAAAGGACAAAATTGAAGTAACGGAAACATCATTTGATTTCGGAAAAATCATGCAGGGAAAGCCTGTATTCCATGATTTTCGAGTCATCAACCTCGATACTGTACCATTGGTGATCGACAACGTGCAGGCATCTTGCGGGTGTACTACTCCTGAATGGAGCAGGGAGCCCATTGCTCCTGGCGGAACATCCATCATCAAAGTGGGGTACAATTCAGCCACACCTGGCTATTTTGAAAAGACCATTACATTGATGTATGCAGAAGGGATGACGGCTATGGTAAGCATCAAGGGAAATGTCTGGAAGACCCCCGAAAAGCCTGCCCCTTTTAACAAAAGCATTGCATTGCTCAAAGCTGAGAAGTTTTAGTAACCAAGAAAAATCGTTAATTTTACAAAACAGATAAAACAAGAAACAATGAAAAAAATAATGATTACGCTCATGGTCTTGGCAACAGGTTTTTTTGCCGTTGCACAAAATGCTGCCAAGAAGGCGGAAGACATGGTTAAATTCAAAGAGATCCGCCATAATTTCGGCAAGATCAAGCAAGGCGTTCCTGTTACCCATGATTTTGAGTTCAGCAACATCGCCAGCGCTCCGCTCATCATCGAAACAGCTTCTGCATCATGCGGATGCACAACCCCAACCTGGCCCCAACAGCCTGTGATGGCTGCAAAGACAGATAAAATCAAGGCTGGTTTCAATGCTGCCGCTCCTGGTCCTTTCGAGAAAACGGTTTTTGTAAAGATCAAAGGTGTTGATGCCCCATTCGAACTTAAAATTGCCGGTGAGGTAGTTCCTGCAGCAGACTTCGACAAGGCGGTAAAAAAATAAGTAAATTTTATATACAACTCATTGCGGCAGGTCATTGACCTGCCGCTTTTTTATTTCCCAATTCTCTGGGTTTTGCCCAGATATTTGTGGTTTGTCCCCATAGGCCTGGCTTTGATTTTTTATTAACAAAATTGGTTAGTTTTGTCGCATGCAAGACACAGGAATCACTGAGCAGCAGTTGGCTGATGAACTCTCCTTTGAGGCGTTCAGGCAGACTGTTATCAGTGATTATACCATTGCATTCCAAAGCCGACAGGCCAGCCTGCTTGGCAGAAAAGAAGTCCTCACTGGGAAGGCCAAGTTCGGGATTTTTGGGGATGGAAAAGAAGTGCCTCAGGTAGCCATGGCAAAGTTTTTCAAGCCTGGCGATTTTTATGCCGGCTATTACAGAGACCAGACCTTTGCGCTGGCAACAGGAGCCGCTACGCTTGGTCAGTTTTTTTCTCAGCTCTATGCAGACCCGAACCCTGAACATGATCCCCACAGTGCGGGTCGTCAAATGAATTGTCATTTCTGCACACCTTTCCTTGATGAACATGACAACTTCATCAATTTCACAAAGACCAAGAACCTTTCCTCTGGTATGGCGCCTACAGCCGGTCATTTGCCAAGAGCACTGGGCTTGGCCTATGCCTCAAAAATATACAGACATGCTCCTGTGCTGGAGAACATGACAAGTTTTTCCAATCGTGGAAACGAAGTCTGTTTTTGCACGATAGGTGATGCCTCCACCAGCGAAGGACATTTTTGGGAAACCATGAATGCTGCTGCCGTATCGCAGGTCCCCTTGGCTGTTTTTGTTTGGGATGACGGGTATGGAATTTCAGTTCCAAAAGAATTTCAAACGGTTAAAGCCTCTATATCCGATGCACTCTCTGGTTTTGAAAAATCCAGGGGTACCAATGGGATGCTGATTTACAAGGTAAAGGGTTGGGATTATGCCCAGCTCTGTGAGGTATTTGAAGAAGGCATCACAATAGCAAGAAATGAACATATTCCTGTTCTTTTTCATGTTGAGGAACTGACCCAGCCACAGGGGCACTCAACATCAGGAAGCCATGAAAGATACAAGTCGCCAGAGCGCTTGCAATGGGAGCGTCAATGGGATTGTTTGGCACAAATGCGCACCTGGATCATTGAAAATGGCCTGGCCAGCACTGATGAAATTGAATCATTGGAAGACAGTTCCAGGGCTTATGTGAATGAATGCCGCCTGACCAACTGGAAATTGTATGATAGCCCGATACAGGAGCAGAAGCAGAAGACACTGGCGTTGATTGGGGATGTCGTTTCCAGGATTGGTGCCGATCACTTGAATACTATCTACCAAGAGCTGTCTAACAACAGCCTGCCTTTCAGGCGAGATGTCATGGTTGCCCTCCAGCGAACCATCCTCTTTGCCGCGGACAAGGAATTGACAGCTCCCATCCTTGCCTACTATCAACAGCTCCAGGAAGAAAATAAACTGTTGTACAATTCCAAATTGTACGTAGACAATGCCCTTAAGCCTCTGCCCTCAGCACTTCCCCTTCCATCATTCTCTGAGGATGCAGGGTTGATCAATGGCTATGAAATCCTGAACAGGTACTTCGATGAGCTTTTTGACGCCAATCCTACCGTGGTGGCCTTTGGCGAAGACCTGGGGAAGATAGGTGATGTAAACCAAGGCTTTGCCGGATTACAACAGAAATACGGATCAGAAAGAATATTCGATACAGGCATCAGGGAACTCACCATCATCGGTCAAGGGGTAGGGATGTCCATGCGCGGCCTTAGGCCTATAGCCGAGATACAGTACCTCGATTATCTTTTGTATGGTTTGCAGGTAATGAGTGACGACGCTGCCACCTTGCATTACCGGTCTGCAGGCAAACAGATTGCTCCATTGATTGTAAGGAGCCGCGGCCACAGGCTGGAAGGGATTTGGCACAGTGGTTCACCCATGGGCCTCATGATCAATGCGCTGAAAGGGTTTCATTTCTGTGTACCCCGCAGCATGGTGCAGGCCGTAGGATTTTACAATACTTTGTTGGATGGAAAAACGCCCGGAGTTGTTGTGGAATGCTTGAACGGATACCGTTTGAAGGAAAAAATGCCTTCAGATTTGCTGACATACAAGCTCCCATTGGGCATGCCTGAAACAGTTCGCGAGGGGGATGCCATCACCATCGTATCGTATGGCTCTACCCTCAGGATTGTACTTGAAGCGGCAGCAGTGCTGGCCATGACAGGTGTTGAAACTGAGGTTATTGATGCACAAACACTCATTCCTTTTGATACCAATCATCTTATTGTCAAGTCGCTGGAAAAGACCAACCGAATTTTGTTTGTAGATGAGGATGTCCCCGGGGGCGCTACCTCGTTCATGTTCTCAGAAGTAATGGACAAGCAAGGGGGATACAGATGGCTGGATGCATCACCCCGTATACTGTGTTCTCAGCCTCACCGCCCTGGTTATGGAAGTGATGGAGATTATTTCTCCAAGCCCAATACCGAGGATGTTGTTGCCATGGTTATGGAGATGATGGCTGAATAATGTGTATTCTATAAAGGGGAAAAAAGCTTTATATCTATTGGCTAGCTTACTTGAGGTTGTGAAATACCTTTTGGGTGTCATCGTCCTGTTCAAGACGATCCACAAGCTTTAGTACTTCTTGCGCCTGCTCTTCATTCAATTCAACAACGGTATTGGGAATCCACTCCACCTCTGCGCTGAGGGTGTTGAGGTTTTTTTCCTCAAGTGCTTTTTGCATGTTGCCAAAATCATTGAAGGCACAACGAATGACAAATACATCTTCTCCAGCGTCATTGGTGCTTTCGCCCATTTCTTCAAGGCCAAAATCAATCAATTCCAACTCCAAATCATCATGGTTGAGTCCTTCATTTTTCAATTTGAAAACCCCCATTTTCTTGAACTGGAAACTTACACTTCCGCTGGTGCCCATTGCCCCATTTCCTTTGTTGAAATGTGATTTGATGTTGGCAACGGTCCTGACATGGTTGTCTGTTGCAGTTTCAACCAAAATGGCCACACCATGGGGGCCGTACCCTTCGTAAAGGATCTCCTCAAAGTTTTCCATGTCTTTTCCTTGTGCCCTTTTGATGGCTGCCTCAACCCTGTCTTTGGGCATATTGACACTCTTGGCATTCTGGAAACAACGGCGGAGGAATGGGTTGGTGCTTGGGTCAGGTCCACCTGTTTTTACAGCGATGGCAATTTCTTTGCCAATCCTGGTGAATTGTTTGGCCATCCTGTCCCAGCGGGCAAACATCGTAGACTTCCTGACTTCAAATATCCTTCCCATGGTGTTGAATTGTTGCTTTGGTGAAACGGCTACAAATTTAAGGGTTCCCTGCGGGCTAAAAAAAATCCCGGTCCATTTGGAGCCGGGATTATGATAAATATTTCTGGAAATTAGTCTTTTAGCTTGCTGTGTTTTTTGCTGTATACAAAGTAAACAACCAAACCGAGGGCCATCCAGCCAAAAGCAACCTTCAGTGTCTGGCCATCCAGTCCTACAATCATTGCGAGGCAAATCAATGCCCCAAGCACACTGACAACAGGTGCGATAGGCGCTTTGAATGGACGTTCAATGTTTGGGGCTTTGACCCTGAGGATCCATACGCCAATGCTCACAAGAACAAACGCAAACAGGGTACCAAAGCTTGTCAGGTCACCGGCTACGTGTCCTGGAACAAATGCGGCAAATGCACCCACAAATACGAAAAGGATCATGTTTGATTTGTAAGGAGTTTTGTACTTCGGATGCAGATCACCAAAAGCTTTGGGTATTAGCCCGTCATTGCTCATGGTATAGAAGATACGGCTTTGTCCCATCAACATCACAAGGATCACGGAGGAGAAGCCGGCAAGAATTGCTACTGTAACAGCAGTGGCAAGCCAGCTGTATTCCTTCATGTAAGTAGCAATGGTATAGGCTACGGAAGCTTCGCGTCCTTTTTCAGGATCAACAAATTCCTTCCAGTTCGTAACCCCTGTCAAAACGTGACCAAATAGAATATAAAGGATCGTACAAACCACGAGAGATCCCAATATACCAATTGGCATGTCGCGCTTCGGATTTTTGGCTTCCTGCGCAGCGGTGGATACGGCATCAAAACCAATAAAGGCAAAAAATACAATACCTGCTCCACCAAGAATTCCACCCCATCCATGCTTGTTCCATGGGCTGTAATCGGCAATTACTTTTCCTGCCTGGTCCATGACTGGCGGCTCGTTGGCCGGAATCAGGTAAGGAACGTAGTTGGCCGGATTGATGAATTTCCATCCAAGGGCGATGAAAACCAGTACAACCGCTACTTTCACAAAAACGATGATGGAATTTACCATGGCAGATTCCTGTGTTCCTTTGATGAGCAAAAGGGTTAGCAAGAGAAGGATGATCAGGGCTGGCGCATTCATGATGCCGGCGTGCAAAATACCAGAGGAGTCGGTATAGCTTTCAAAAGGAGAGTGGCACCATTCATAGGGAATGCTTCCTCCCAACAGCTTATTGAGGTATTCGCTCCATGCAATGGAAACGGTAGCCGCACCCAATGCATATTCCATGATGAGCGCCCATCCAATGATCCAGGCAACAAGCTCTCCCATGGTAACATAAGAGTATGCATAGGCGCTGCCTGCAATCGGTATCATTGATGCAAATTCTGCATAGCAAAGACCAGCAAAAGCACAACCTACTGCTGCTACAATAAATGAAAGTGTAACGCCCGGGCCAGCCGCTTGTCCTGCTGCTGCTGCAGTCCTTACAAAAAGTCCTGCTCCGATGATGGCACCAATGCCCAACGCAACAAGGTTTCCTGCACCCAGGGTGCGCTTGAGTCCCTTTTCCGAATCTTCGGCCTGGGCAAGCAACGCTTCAAGTGATTTTCTTCTGAATAAACTCATAGCAATTCTTTGGTTAAATGGTTCACTAAAGTTCTAAAATAGCCAATTATTCGGTTAGATGAATATTTTATTTCAGTCCTTAAATAAAATTCTGAAATCGATACAAATCGTTTATTTTACGAACCTTAACCCAAATATTTTTTCCATCATGAAGGGCTCTTCCGGTAAACTTACCTTATATATTCTCATTGCCATGGTTTTGGGAATTGCTGTTGGATATTTTGTGCACCAGCAATCCAGCCCAGAAACCATAAAGGCATTTTCGACCAATATCAAATTGCTTACCACCATTTTCTTGCGACTGGTACAAATGGTCATTGCCCCTCTTGTTTTTACAACACTTGTGGTGGGTATTGCAAAACTGGGAGACCTTGGCTCCGTGGGCAGGGTAGGTGGGAAAGCCATGCTCTGGTTCATCTCTGCATCATTAGCCAGTCTATTGCTCGGCATGGTATTGGTTAATTTTTTCAAGCCAGGAGCTGCCATCAACCTTGGTTCTGCAGATCTGGAAGGGGCAAAAGACCTGATTGGCAAAACACAGGAGTTTTCTGTGCAGAAATTCATTGAGCATGTATTCCCCAAAAGTGTTTTCGAAGCAATGGCCACCAATGAAATCCTGCAGCTGGTGGTGTTTAGTATTTTCTTTGGCGTGGGTACCACGGCATTGGGTGAAAAGGGAAAGGTAATTGTAAAGGCCCTGGACGCCGCTGCCCATATCATTCTTAAGATGGTGGGTTATGTCATGAACTTTGCACCCCTTGGTGTTTTTGGCGCAATTGCTGCTGTAATTGCCACAAAAGGATTGGAAGTGTTTTCATTTTACGGCCAGTATTTATTGGCGTTTATCATCGGTATTGCCTGCCTGTGGGTGCTGCTTTTATCTGTTGGGTATATGGTGTTGGGCAAGCGTCTCTGGGAGTTGCTCAGAACCATCTCCCAGCCGCTGTTGATTGCGTTCAGCACTACCAGCAGTGAAGCGGTATTCCCCAAACTTACCACGGAGTTAGAGAAGTTTGGTTGTAAAGACAAGATTGTTTCTTTTATTCTCCCTCTTGGTTATAGTTTTAATCTTGATGGCAGCATGATGTACATGACCTTTGCCAGCCTTGCCATTGCTCAGGCCTATGGCATTCATCTTGATCTGGGAACACAATTGACCATGTTGGTTGTATTGATGTTGACCAGCAAAGGAATTGCAGGCGTGCCAAGGGCTTCATTGGTAGTGGTTACGGCAACCTGCGCGATGTTCAATATTCCTCCCGAAGGCATTGCGTTGATCATTCCCATAGATCATTTTTGCGATATGTTCAGGACAATGACGAATGTGGTGGGCAATGCACTGGCAACTACTGCGGTTAGCAAGTGGGAAGGCGAATTGGCTCCTGCCGCCATTTCGGAAGAATCAATTTAAATAATATACATTACTATGTTGGAGTTGGCTATACAATGGAAAGACTTTTTGAATCCTGAATTTTATATTCAGCACGGTGGATTGTGGTTGTTCCTTTTCATCGTTTTTGCAGAGACTGGCTTGTTCGCAGGTTTTTTCCTGCCTGGAGATTCCTTGCTTTTTGTGGCAGGCATCTATAGCAACGAGCTGGCCGGGGAGCTGTTTGACCTGAACAATGATGTCCTGAATTTGTTGCTGGTTTGCTTGCTGGTTTTTTTCTCAGGAACCCTGGGAAACATGGTTGGTTATTGGTTTGGCGCTGCCAGTGGTCCTTATTTGTTCAGAAAAGAGGATACCTTCTTTTTCAAGAAAAAACATTTGCTCACTGCCAAGGATTTCTATGACAAGCATGGTGGAGGCGCCATTGTATTTGCAAGATTTCTTCCCATCATCAGAACTTTTGCTCCCATTATCGCAGGCATCGTTCGGATGGAAAAACACAAATTCACTTTTTACAACATCATCGGTTGTGTCGCATGGGTAATCATCATGATGTTTGCAGGGCACTATCTCTACAAGTTCTTTCTGAGCCAGTTTGGATTCGACCTGAAAGAAAGGTTGGAGCTGATTGTACTTGGAATTATCCTTGTTACCACAGCCCCAGTCATTATTAAATTGGTTGCAGGAGGAAAGAAGAAATAGTCATCTTCATATCAAATAATCAATGCTTATGTCTAATCAGTCCTTAAAAAGTCAATTTCTCAACCTGGCAGTCATTGTTGCCGCACTGGGGTACTTTGTAGATATTTACGACTTGTTGCTTTTTACCATTGTCAGGGAGCCAAGTTTGATTGGCATCAACATTGGTGATGCAGATATCATGACGGCCAGCATGAAGATCATCAACTGGCAGATGGTGGGCTTGCTCATTGGTGGCGTGCTGTGGGGTGTAATGGGAGACAAGCGGGGGAGACTCAGTGTATTGTTTGGCTCTATCCTTCTTTATTCTGTTGCCAATTTTGCCACGGGCTATGTACAGACCGTAGACCAGTATGCTTGGTTGCGATTTGTCGCAGGGATTGGATTGGCTGGTGAGCTGGGAGCTGGCATTACCCTGGTCAGTGAACTGATGCCACAGAAGAACAGGGGCGTAGTAACATCCTTTGTGGCGGGTGTCGGTTTGTTTGGTGCCGTGTTTGCGTATTTCATTTACAAGACCACCAATGATTGGAGACTCTGTTACAAGATTGGCGGTGTATTGGGTATTTTTTTGCTGGTGCTGCGGATCAAGGTCTCAGAGAGTGCCATCTTTAAAAGTATTGAGAGCAAGCATGTTTCCAAGGGGAACATCTTGATGTTTTTCAACAAGCGTTCCCGTTTCAAAAAATATATCCTTGCCATTTTGATTGGCTTGCCAACCTGGTTTGTGATAGGCATCATGCTGAACCTTAGCAATCGTTTTGCAAAAGATCTTTACGGGGAGAATGCCATTGACTCAGGAGCCAGCATCATGTACGGCTACATTGGCATTGCTTTGGGGGATATTGTGGTGGGATTGGTGAGCCAGCATTTTAAAAGCAGAAAAAAAGCATTGTATATTTTTTATGCGATGACCATTCTGGGCATTGTTTATTTCTTCAGTCCGCTCAATAACAATGACTTTAGCATGTATGCTGTTTCATTGTATCTCGGCTTCTCCACTGGGTTCTGGGCAATTTTTGTAACCATGGGTGCAGAGCATTTTGGTACCAATTTGCGGGCAACAGCAGCAACAACCATTCCGAATGTGGTAAGGGGTGCATTGCCATTGATGAATCTTTTGTTCAAGGATTATTTTCAGGCCAACCTGCAATGGACCATGTTGCAAAGTGCTATGGTGACAGGTGCTATTGTGATGGCCATCTCAGTTGTGGCCCTCATTTTTACTGAAGAAACATTCCATAAGGATTTGGATTTTATTGAGGAATAGGTATGCAGCTGGTTTGAGGGGTTTAGAGGTGTAGAGGTTTAAGGGTGTAAAGGTGTAATGTGCAGAAAAAGGGCAGAAAGGTTTAGTGTGTATATGCCTTGTAGGTTACATACGAGGCTAAATGGATGACTGAATATATTTGCGAAAGTCAATAAAAAAGGGGCCAAGTTTAACTTGAGCCCCTTTTTTATCGCAGTCAGTACATGTATGCCTTCATCCCCTCCTCCATTAAACCCCTACACATCTAAACCTCTAAACCTCTCAACCTCTCAACCCCTTTTACCCAAGCACCTCATTCATCGACCTCACTGCAGCTGCACTTTTCTCAAAGGCTTCCTGCTCTGCTGCGGTCAATTCAAGTGGTAGTATTTTCTCCCAGCCATTCTTTCCAATGGTAACGGGTACACCCAGGCAAATATCCGACTGGCCATATTCACCATCCAGGGCTACGCAGCAGGTGAAGAGTTTTTTCTCGTCTCTCAGAATGCTTGATACAAGCGCTGCTCCGGCTGCACCTGGTGCATACCATGCAGAAGTTCCAATCAATTTGGTCAATGTTGCACCGCCCACCATGGTGTCAGCAACAACTTTCTCCTGCTGCTCGGCAGTCAAAAACTGCGTAACGGGAATGCTGTTCCAGGTAGCCTTGCTGATCAACGGAATCATGGTTGTGTCGCCATGACCACCAATAACAATGGCATTCAAATCACTGGCGCTGCATCCCAGGTGTTGGGTAAGCTGGTATTTAAAACGGCTGCTGTCCAAGGTGCCACCCATACCAATGATCCTGTGCTTGGGCAAACCGGTAGATTTCAATGCCAGGTAAGTCATGGTATCCATCGGATTGCTGATCACGATGATGATGGTATTGGGTGAATATGTCAAAACGTTCTCACATACAGTCTTTACGATCCCAGCATTTGTTCCGATCAGTTCTTCTCTGGTCATGCCGGGTTTGCGGGGAATACCAGAAGTAATCACCACCACGTCACTGTTAGCAGTCTTAGCGTAGTCGTTGGTTGATCCGGTAATGATGGTATCAAATCCCAACAATGCTGCGGTCTGCTGCATGTCCTGGGCTTTTCCTTCAGCAAGACCTTCTTTGATGTCCAACAAAACAAGGTCTGTACATACTCCGGCGCGTGCGATATTGTCTGCACAAGTTGCGCCAACAGCTCCTGCTCCAATTACGGTTACTTTCATTTTGCTTTTTTTATGTTGATAAGAGATTGTTTGCGGCGCAAAGGTATGATGTTATTTGCCAAATTGGATTACCTTTGCCTCCTCAAAACATAGTTATGGCAAATACATCGGATATTTCAAGGGGTATGATCGTCAAGCTTGACGGCAGTCTTTATACAATCATCGAGTTCGGCGAAAACAAAACAGCAAGGGCGGCAGCCAAGGTTTGGGCCAAGCTCAAGGGGGTAGACAACAGTCGCTCCATTGAGAAGACCTGGAACAGTGGCGACACCATCTATCCGGTAAGGGTTGAAAGGAAAAGCTACCAGTATCTTTATAAAGATGATACCGGCTACAGTTTCATGGACAATGAAACCTTCGAGCAGATTGCTGTGGCAGAAGCCCTGGTTGATGCTCCCCAGTTCCTGACCGAAGACCAGGAAGTTTCTGTGCTGATCAATACCGAAACAGACATGCCCATGAGCGTTGAACTGCCGGATAAGGTTGTTTCCAAGGTAACCTATTCTGAGCCTGGTCTCAGGGGAGATACCGCGACCAGGACACTGAAGCCAGCGACTGTTGCAACAGGAGCTACGGTGATGGTTCCCCTTTTTGTGAATGAGGGAGATGTGATCAGGATCAATACCAAAACTGGTGAGTATATCGAAAGAGTAAAAGATTAGTTTTTGCGATATTTTGGTCTTTTTGGCCATATTTTACCCCGATTTTTAATTAAATCGGGGTTTTTTATTCAAAAAAGGCCAAAATTTAATTTGGTCGAAAAGCAATTTTACCCCACCTTTACGCCCCGGATTAACCAAAAAAAATAACAACATGGACCTCAAACAAATTCAGGATCTTGTCAAGATGGTTAACAAGTCCAACATCAGTGAACTGACCATTGAAGAAAAGGATATCAAAATTACAATCAAGCAGAAGGAAGATAAGTATGTGACAGCAGCACCTGTTCAACAGGTACAGGCACTGGCTGTTGCAGCGCCTGCCCCAGTTGCAGCTGCACCAGCAGCCTCTGCTGCAGCTCCTGCACCAGCTGCAAGCAACCTGATCACCATCAAGAGCCCAATGATTGGTACGTTTTACCGCAGGCCTTCCCCTGATAAACCCAATTTGGTAGATGAGGGAGATGAGGTCAGGGCTGGTAAAGTGGTTTGTATCATTGAAGCCATGAAGCTTTTCAATGAAATTGAAAGTGAGATCAGTGGTAAAGTCGTAAAGATTTTGGTTGAAGATTCAACACCGGTTGAATTTGATCAACCCCTGTTTCTTGTAGAGCCTGCATAGTCCATTGCATATTGGCTTGATTTCATTCATTTAAATTGTAGGCATGACCAAAGATTCCAAAAAGAGTTTCAATAAGATACTGATTGCAAACAGGGGAGAAATAGCCCTTCGTGTGATAAGAACCTGCAGGGAAATGGGCATCAAGACTGTTGCTGTATATTCTACGGCAGACAAGGATAGCCTTCATGTCAAGTTTGCTGATGAGGCAGTCTGCATCGGCAGGCCATCCAGCGCAGATTCCTATTTGAACATTCCACACCTCATGGCTGCCATGGAGATCACCAATGCAGATGCTGTTCATCCAGGATACGGCTTTTTGGCTGAAAATGCCAAGTTTGCTGAAATCTGTGGTGAGCATGGTGTGAAATTCATCGGACCAACGCCAGACCAGATAAGGTCTATGGGAGATAAGATAACTGCCAAGGAAACCATGATCAAGGCAGGAGTTCCTGTTGTTCCCGGAAGTGGGGGATTGTTGGGTAGTGTAGAGGAAGCAAAGGTGATTGCAAAGGAAATAACCTATCCTGTAATCCTGAAGGCTACTGCGGGTGGTGGTGGAAAGGGAATGAGGGTTGTTTGGCAAGAAAGTGAAATTGAAAAAGCCTATAACACGGCAAAGGCAGAGGCCTTGGCATCTTTCAAGAATGATGGCGTCTACATGGAAAAATTTGTAGAAGAGCCAAGGCATATTGAAATTCAGGTTGCCGGAGATCGTTACGGTACCGTTTGCCACATGAGTGAAAGAGACTGTTCCATTCAACGCCGCCACCAAAAATTGGTAGAGGAGTCGCCCTCTCCATTCATGACAGACGAGTTGCGTGAACGCATGGGTGCCGCTGCTGTTAAGGCGGCTCAGGCCATTGGTTATGAAAGTGTAGGTACCATTGAATTCCTTGTAGACAAGCACAGGAATTTCTATTTCATGGAGATGAATACCCGCATCCAGGTTGAGCATTGTGTAACAGAAGAAGTTACCAACTTTGACCTGATCAAGGAACAAATCAAAATTGCTGCCGGAGAACCCATTTCAGGAAAACATTACTTTCCAGAAATGCATGCCATAGAATGCCGCATCAATGCGGAGGACCCATTCAATGATTTTCGCCCCAGCCCAGGTAAAATCACTGTCCTTCATCAGCCCGGAGGCCATGGCATCAGGATAGATTCTCATGTATATGCTGGTTATGTCATCCCTCCTTACTATGATTCAATGATTGCCAAGATCATTGCTGTGGCAAGGACCCGCAAAGAAGCCATTGATACCATGAGCAGGGCTTTGAGTGAGTATGTGATTGAAGGTGTCAAGACCACCATTCCATTCCATCAACAACTGATGCGGAACGAGGATTTCATCAAGGGAAATTTCACTACAAAATTCCTTGAAACATTCAAGATGCAATAATCGAGTAATTAACTTTCTATAAAGTAAAAGCCCCGCAATTGCGGGGCTTTCTTATTGTGGGATCTTGAACGATTAGCGCAAGAACAAGAGCTCTCTGTATTTTGGAAGTTCCCACTCTGAATCGTCAACAAGCAATTCAAGCTTGTCTACAGAGTAGCGGATTTCATCAAAATAAGGTTTCACTTTCTCGCAATAAGCGATGGCCTTTTCTCTTGAAGAGGCAAGGGCATTGGCCGCTTTTCTTGCTTCGGTCATCTCTTCAGCCAAAACCTGAACCTTGTTGATATGCTCTGAAATTTCAACCAGAACATTCATCTGGGCCTTGTATCCATCTGCAGAAATTCCTACTTCTTTCAATCCTTTGATGTTTTCAAGAAGTACATTTTGATAGCGGATAGATGCAGGCAGGATGTGGTTTCCAGCAAGGTCTCCAATTACACGCCCTTCAATCTGCACATATTTGATGTATTTTTCCAGTTCAATCTCATGGCGCGCCTCCAATTCAACATGGGACAACACCTTGTGTTTGTGGAAAAGGTGTTTGGCCTTGTCTGTTACCAGTGAATCCAATGCCAATGGGGTAGTCTTGAGGTTGGGCAATCCACGCCTTGCTGCTTCTTCCTGCCACTCATCACTGTATCCATCTCCTTCGAACAACACCGCTTTTGAGGCTTTGATGTAATTTTTGAGGATTTGCATGATGGCTACTTCTTTCTTGTCTCCTTTTTCGATCAAGGCGTCAACCTCAATTTTAAAAGAGCTCAAAGTCTCAGCCATGATGGTATTCAGAATAGTCATGTTGTAGCCGCAGTTTGCAGAAGATCCAACGGCACGGAATTCAAATTTGTTTCCTGTAAATGCAAATGGTGAAGTCCTGTTTCTGTCAGTGTTGTCAAGCAACAACTCAGGAATGTTCTTGTGGATATCAAGCTTCAACATCACCTCATCCTGCTCGTCAAATTTATCACCAACACGCTCTTCTACTGCATTCAATACCTTGGTGAGGTATCCACCAATATAAGCAGAGATGATGGCCGGAGGTGCTTCGTTTGCGCCCAGGCGGTGATCATTGCCTGCTGATGCAATGGCTGCACGGAGAAGGTCTGCATGATCATGAACCGCTTTGATGGTGTTCACAAAAAATGCAAGGAACATAAGGTTTGTTTTTGGCGTCTTTCCGGGAGCAAGCAGGTTAATACCTGTGTCAGTTGCCATGCTCCAGTTGTTGTGCTTGCCGCTTCCGTTGATGCCAGCAAAAGGTTTCTCGTGCAACAATACACGGAGTTTGTGGCGCTTGGCTACACGGGTCATTACATCCATCAACAACGTGTTGTGGTCAACAGCAAGGTTCAGTTCTTCGAAGATGGGAGCACACTCGAACTGAGCAGGAGCCACTTCATTGTGACGGGTGCGGAGTGGAATACCGAGCCTGTAGGATTCATATTCAAAATCCCTCATGAAAGCATAAACCCTTTCAGGAATGGCGCCAAAATAATGGTCTTCCAATTGTTGTCCTTTGGCAGGAGAGTGACCGAACACGGTTCTTCCTGTCATGATCAGATCAGGGCGGGCATTGGCCAGGCCCTCATCAATCACAAAATACTCCTGTTCCCATCCAAGGGTTGCAGTAACCTTGCCTACGTTCTTGTCAAAGTAGTGGCATACATCTACGGCTGCCTTGTTCAGGGCGTCAATTGATTTTAGCAAAGGGGCCTTGTAGTCAAGACATTCGCCGGTATATGAAACAAAGATGGTTGGTACGCAGAGTGTAAGGCCTTGTCCGATGTTCATGATGAAAGCCGGAGAGGTTGGGTCCCAGGCGGTATAACCACGGGCCTCAAAAGTTGCACGGATGCCACCACTTGGGAAAGAAGAAGCATCAGGCTCCTGCTGGGTCAGTGCATTGCCATCAAACTCCTCGATGGCAGAACCATCACCCTTGAGGGTAAAAAATGAATCATGCTTTTCTGCAGATGTACCGGTAAGTGGCTGGAACCAATGCGTGTAATGGGTAACGCCTTTTACTTGTGCCCATTGTCTCATACCTGCAGCGATCTGGCCCGCTGCGCTTCTGTCAATTTTTTGTCCGGTTTTGATGGAGCTTACCAAACTCTTGTAAGCATCGTCGCTCAGGAACTCCCTTGCAGTCTTTAAGGTAAAAACATTTTCACCAAAGATATCAGTAATCTTGGCTGGACTTTCAACGCTCACTTCCCCATTGACGGAAGTAAGGTTGTCAATTGCTTTGAAACGTAGTGATTGCATATTTGTGGATTTTTGAAGACACAAAATTCACGAAAATCATCCGAACGAGCAATTATTTTCTCAAATTCCTTCATTTTGCTACTGGTTTTGTGTATAAATGCTGTATAAATTCGATGAAACAGGATATAACTCATTGATTTTTGGGAAGCTATAAATACATATAAATATTTATAATATGTATTGATTTGTAATTGTTAAAAACAGTTTTGAACCTTCTCTTTACTCTTGGAGGTTTTTTTTACCTTCGCATTTCTTAATATAAACATGGAAACAACAGTAGAGACCGCCAAGCAGCTTGGACTGCTTCCCGAAGAATTTGAAAGCATCAAGCAGATCCTGGGACGAACACCCAATTTCAATGAATTGGCAGCCTATTCTGTCATGTGGAGTGAACATTGCAGTTACAAGAATTCAATAAAATGGCTCAAAACCCTTCCCAGAGACGGCAGCAAACTGCTTGTCAAGGCTGGTGAGGAAAATGCAGGACTCGCAGATATTGGAGATGGGTATGGTGTAGTCTTTAAGATTGAATCGCACAATCACCCTTCGGCGATTGAACCTTTCCAGGGTGCAGCAACAGGTGTTGGTGGGATTCACCGCGATATATTTACAATGGGGGCACGCCCAATTGCGGCGCTGAACTCACTTCGATTTGGCAATATCAATGATCCAAAGACCAGACATCTGCTCAAAGGAGTTGTTGAAGGAATTGGTCATTATGGCAACTGCTTCGGCGTTCCAACGGTTGGAGGTGAAGTGTATTTTGAAAACTGTTACCATACCAATCCATTGGTGAATGCCATGAGTGTGGGTATTGTAAAGGTCGGTCAAACCGTCAGTGCCACTGCAGAGGGCGAAGGAAACCCTGTCTTTATTGTAGGGTCTGCTACTGGAAAAGATGGTATTGGTGGTGCATCCTTTGCATCAGCAGATATTACGGCAGAGAGTGCAAAAGATTTGCCGTCGGTTCAGGTGGGTGATCCATTTCAGGAAAAGAAATTACTGGAGGCCTGTCTTGAACTCATTCCTACGGGAGCTTTGGTGGGCATGCAGGACATGGGTGCTGCAGGCATCATTTGTTCTACGGCAGAAACCAGTGCAAAAGGCGGTGTGGGCATGAGGATTGATCTTGATAAGGTGCCCAAGCGCCAGCAAAACATGAAGGCCTGGGAACTCCTTTTGAGTGAAAGCCAGGAAAGGATGTTGATGGTGGTCACCAAAGGAAGGGAAAAAGAAGTACTCGATATATTTGAGAAATGGGATCTTCCTTGTTCTGAAATTGGAGAAGTTACTACGGATGGAATGCTGAGGTTCTACATGAATGGAGAACTGGAAGCAGTTCTTCCTGCAGAAAGTCTTGTGCTGGGCGGTGGTGCTCCTGTTAATGACAGGCCATACACTACACCTGCTTATTTTGAAAAAATTGCTGCATTTGATCCTTCATCAGTTCCTGTACCAGCAGACCTGAAAAATATCGCAGCGCAACTTGCTGTTATCCCCAATATTGCAAGCAAGAAATGGATTTATACCCAATATGATAGCATGGTGGGTACCGGAAATACCGCTACCAACAATCCAAGCGATGCCCCTGTTGTATTGGTGAAAGAAACGGGGAAGGCACTTGCTGTAACAACAGATTGCAACAGCAGGTATGTATATTCCGATCCATACAAGGGAGCCATGATTGCCGTTGCAGAGGCTGCAAGAAATATTGTCTGCAGTGGAGGGGTTCCGTTGGGTGTAACCAATTGCCTGAATTTCGGTAATCCTTATGATCCTCAGGTCTATTTCCAGTTTGTGGAGGCCGTAAAGGGAATGGGTGAAGCATGTAAAAAATTTGATACCCCTGTTACAGGAGGAAACGTCAGTTTTTATAACCAGAATCCCGATGGTGCTGTTTATCCAACCCCAACCATTGGTATGGTCGGTGTGCTTGATTCCTATGAGGATAAAATGACCTTGGGCTTCAAGGAAGCGGGTGATCTGATCTACCTGCTTGGTCAATCAAACAACGATATCAATTGTTCCGAATACTTGCACAAGATCTGCGGTATAGAATATTCACCCGCACCGCATTTTGACCTTGATGAGGAGTATACATTGCAACAGGCTGTGTTGAAATTGATTTCAGAAAAACTTATCCAATCTGCCCATGATATAAGCGAAGGTGGTCTTTTCATCACGCTCCTTGAAAGTGGCTTTGTTGCTGGGCTTGGATTTGAGGCTGCACAGGAAGATGTATCACTCAGGCCAGATGCATTTTGGTTTGGTGAATCGCAAAGCCGGGTAGTGGTATCTGTGTCACCTTCCAAACAACATGCTTTTGAAACAATGCTTGCTGCATCAGGAACCCCATATGTATGCTTGGGGAATGTCAAAGGGACAGATGTTGTAATCAATGGCGAAAACTGGGGTGCTATTGCAGCTTGGAAAACACCATATGATGAGAAGATAGGATCCTTTTTTTCATAAAGCAAATTAATAGTATGTTTGTACGACCTTCAGATTTTTTTAAGCGATTTCTGCTGGTCCATTCATTATTCATTTCCGGGACCACAACCAGCCTGCGAGACTGATCAAAAAAGTTTAAATCGTATGACCAAGTACATTTTTGTAACCGGTGGGGTTACTTCCTCGTTAGGCAAGGGTATTGTTTCTGCCTCATTGGCCAAGCTGCTTCAAGCCAGGGGCTTCAAGGTAACCATTCAAAAATTTGATCCCTATATCAATGTCGATCCTGGTACCATGAATCCTTACGAGCATGGAGAGTGTTATGTTACCGAGGATGGGGCAGAAACCGATCTTGATCTTGGACATTACGAAAGGTTTCTCAACAGCTTTACTACCCAGGCCAATAATGTTACAACCGGAAGAATTTATCAGTCCGTGATCAACAAGGAAAGGGAAGGTGCTTACCTTGGAAAAACAGTACAGGTCATCCCCCATATCACAGACGAAATCAAAAGACGGATGCAATTGTTGGCTGCGTCTGGATATGATATTATCATCACTGAAATTGGAGGAACCGTTGGCGATATTGAAAGTCTTCCTTTTATTGAAGCCGTCAGACAGCTGCAGTGGGAGCTTCCAGAAGAGGATTGTCTGGTGGTACACCTTACACTTGTGCCCTATCTGAAAGCTGCAAAAGAACTCAAGACAAAGCCTACCCAGCACAGTGTGAAAATGATGAGTGAGAATGGTGTGCATCCTGATATCATTGTTTGCAGGACCGAACAACCTTTGTCAAAGGAGTTGAAGGCAAAAATCGCCTTGTTCTGTAATGTGAAAACAGATGCTGTTATTGAGGCTGCAGATGCCAGAAGTATCTATGAAGTGCCTTTGCTGATGCAGCAGGAGCAACTTGATATCATCTGCCTTAAAAAACTGAACATCACCTGGTATCCTGAGCCAGACTTAACCGTTTGGAAAGGGTTTCTTGATAAATTGTACAACCCCACTTCAACTGTAACCATAGGCCTTATCGGAAAGTACATCGAACTGCAGGATGCATACAAGTCTATTCTTGAAGCCTTCATTCATTCGGGTGCCATGAACGAGTGCAAAGTGGAAGTAGTGGATGTGCACAGTGAGTTTATTGCTGCAGACAATGTAAATGAAAAGCTCCAAGGCTTGGATGGTCTGTTGGTTGCCCCTGGCTTTGGTCACCGTGGTATTGACGGAAAAATATTGGCAGTAAAATATGCCAGGGAAAATGGCCTTCCATTTTTTGGTATCTGCCTGGGTATGCAAATGTCTGTCATTGAATTTGCCAGAAATCAACTGGGGTTGGCTCAGGCTCATTCTACTGAAATGGATCCTACAACGCCAGATCCGGTGATTGATTTGATGGAAGGACAGAAAGCCATAGCCAACAAAGGAGGTACCATGCGATTGGGCGCTTATCCCTGTAAAATTGAAAAGGGTTCCCTTGCTCATGAAATCTACGGGTCTGAACTGATTTCAGAACGCCACAGGCACCGCTGGGAGTTCAACAACAAATACCTCGATGCGATGCAGGCTGCCGGGTTAAAGGCCAGCGGTTTGAATCCGGAAACCAACCTGGTGGAGATTGTTGAGATTCCTGGTCATCCCTTCTTCATTGGCGTTCAGTACCATCCGGAGCTGAAAAGCACTGTAGAGAACCCACATCCTATTTTTGTTCATTTTGTCAAGGCTGCAAAAGCTTTTGCAGCAAAAAAAATCGTCAAAGACCCTGGCAGCTTGCAAGGGGATATGATCTGATAAAACATTCATTTACACGTAATGGGAGTTTGGGTTGGATTACAGCCCAGTTCATTACCTTTGCCCCTCAATACTTCTACACATGAAATTTGAAAAGAACTCGGTTATTGGCATTGCATTGCTCGCCATCCTGTTCATTGCTTATTTTTATTTTACCCGCCAGGGCCAACTTGAACTCGAGGCCAAGCAAAAACAAATCAGGGATTCCATTGCAGCGATTCAACCCGTGGTGAAGGATACGGTAGCTGCGCTTGAAGCAAAGACCGATACTACAGCCCCTGTAGGAACACCCGGAAGTTTTATCCAGCAGGGCACCATAGCTGCTTCAACATCAGTGTTGGAAAATGACTTGGTCAAAATTACTTTCAGCAATCAGGGTGGTCGTCCAACCGCTGTAGCGCTCAAGCAATACAAATCGATTGACAGCAGCAATGTACAATTGGTTTCAGCTGGATTCAATAAACTTTCTTACCTCATCAACACGGGTATCAACCAGACTTCTTCATCCGGGGATCTCTACTTCTCTCCATCACAAATCACCATTGACGCAGATGGAACTTCAACTTTATCTTTTACGCTTTCTGACTCATCCGGAAAATCCATTGAACACCGCTATCGCCTTAAAAAAGGGCAGTACATGTTTGAATGGAACCTGGGTGTAAATGGAGCAGACCGGTTGTTTACAAACAATACGATCAACATGCTCTGGCAAGTGCAGGCGGACCAACAGGAGCGTGATATCCAGACAGAAAAGCGTGAAACACAACTGGGCTTGTATGGGCAAGACGGGTTTGATTATTTTACCATGAGTGATGGGCTTGGAAAAAATTGGGACGATGGACTTAAGTGGCTGGGCGTCAAGCAGAAGTTCTTCAACACAACCATCATAGCAGAAAATGGATTCAGTTATGTAGACATCAACTGCAAGATGCCGGATGATTCACTCAAAATTGTTGCACAGACCACGGCCAACCTGCGGACCACGTTCCCCGCATCAACTGCTGTAAACCTTGGTTACAGGTTTTATGTAGGCCCCAACGATTTTGCCATCCTCAAGCAATACAAGATGGACATGGAAGACATGGTGAATCTTGGCCAGGGTTTTTATGCCTTCGTTAAATACATCAACAGGTGGATTGTTCTTCCTGTGTTTGGGCTTTTTGAGAAGTATGTGGGAAGCCTTGGCTTGGCCATTTTGTTGCTCACGCTTTTCATTCGTTTGATGACATCTCCTCTGGTCTATACTTCTTATGTGAGTGGTGCCAAAATGAAGGCCCTTCGCCCAGAGTTGGATGTATTGAAAGAAAAGCTGAAAGATGATCAACAGGCTTTCAGCATGGAGCAAATGAAACTGTTCCGCACTGCAGGCGTCAATCCACTGGGTGGATGTATTCCTGCCTTGCTTCAGATTCCCATTTTCTTTGCCTTGTATAGCTTCTTCAATTCCAACATCACCTTGCGTGGTGTACCCTTCTGGTGGTCTAAAGACCTTTCCTCTTATGATGCAGTGTTCAGTTGGGATTTTAATATCCCTGGTTTGGGTAGCCATCTCTCCTTGTTCACTGTACTGGCAGTAGTGACAAGTTTACTGATCTCGTTGTACAGCATGAGCATGACTCCTGATCAGAACAATCCGGTCATGAAGTACATGCCCTATATATTCCCCATCATGTTATTGGGTATATTCAACGGACTTCCTTCAGCGCTTACCTGGTATTATACCGTGTCAAATGTCATCACATTGTTATTGCAGTTTGTGATCCAGAACTATATCATTGATCATGATAAGATTCTTGCAGAAATTCAATCCAACAAGAAAAAGCCAAGGGAGAAATCCAAATGGCAGGAGCGCCTTGAGCAGATGCAGGCTACACAAAAAAAGGTCAATGATATGCAGCAAAAGGTAAAGAAAAAATAGTGGCATGAAAAGATTCCTTCTTCCGATTTTCCTTTTTGCTGTTGCCTCATCAATGGCACAAAAAAGGTTTTCAGAAGGAACCATTGTTTTTACCGTTTCAACCTTCGTTGACGGGATAAAGATTGCGGATGATGCAGAGTCTGTTCAGATGACCAAAGGTGGTCATCTGAGGTCGGAAATGAGCAGTTCAATCGGTAAAACCATTACCATCTTTGACGCAAGAGAGGGAAAGGGCGCCGTGATTCGGGAATTGGGCTCCCAGAAAATATTGATTCCCCTTAACCGGGAAAATTGGGCCGTGACCAATGGTAAGTTTCAAAACCTGGCTTATGCTTTCTCGGAAGACAGTATAGAATTGATTGGATTCAAATGCAGCAGGGCAGATGCTGTCTTGAAAGACAGTACTGTTGTTGGCATTTTCTTTACCAGGGAGATTTCGACAGAGAATCCTGAGGTTGATAGTCAGTTTGGTTCCTTGCCAGGAATGGCACTTCAATTTTCATACACAAAAGGGAATATGATGGTGGTCTATACCGCCACCGCTATCAACTTCGACCCTGTACCAATACAAAAATTTGATATACCGAGCAGTGGCTACAGGGTATTAAGTTATGAAGAAAGCAAAAAAGGAAGAAAATAATGGATCTCAGTGCTGTGGCTTCTGAGGTGTCTTGAAACGCTGAAGTATTGCCCTGTTTTTGTAAGGAATCATATAGGTGATGTTTCCTTTTTGATAGGAAATTACCGAATTGAACATGTTCTCTTTACCCACTTTCTTAAAACCAAAAGACCTGTTTCCTGCGTAAGTGAAACCCGCATTCAGGTTGAGGGTGAGGTTCTTTTTCATGTTTGAAAAAGAAGCCTTGGAAGATTTTGATTTAATGATGATACCATCAACAGCGAGTGCCGCATGTGACAATACTATCACTGCAACAAGTGCAACTGATTTCTTGAAAACATGGAGGTATTTACTGTGTAAGGTCTTCATTATTAGTACAAATTTAACATAAATTCTCAGATATGCAAGTTTTCCTATGAAATTTATCAAAAAGCAATCTCTTCAAAAAGAAATGCAAAGGGTAGCGGTATAATCCCGGCGATTCCTTAACTTACAATAACCACCTAAAAATGACAGGAGAATCCAAATTGCCCGATAATGACGACATCCAAGACCTCCTGAAGGCCTTTGAGCGATTGTGCGCAGGCAGGGGCAATGGTTTCCTCTCCGAGGAGTCGTTTGAGCGCATTATCGATCATTTTGATGACCAGCATACACTCGCAAAAGCGATGGAGGCCGCCGAAATGGGTATTCTTCAATATCCTTATTCCTGCACACTGCTGGTAAAAAAAGCCGACCTGCTGATTGCCAACCGGCAATACAAACGCGCACTTGTGCTTTTGGACAAGGCAGAGATTTTGGATCGCAATGATATCGACATCTATGTCTTGAGAACCGATGCTTATTTGGCCCTGGACATGCAGGACAAAGCGGTGGAATTGCTGGAAGATGCCATTACACATTTTGAGGGTGATGAGCGGATTGACCTGCTTTTTGAATTGGCCGATGTATACGACGACTATGAGGCATTTGAAAAAATATTCGATTGTCTTAGCCTGATTCTTGAATATGACCCCAACAATGAAGAGGCGCTCTATAAGATCTGTTTTTGGACCGATTTTACTGGAAGAAGTGAAGAAAGCATTCGACTCCACCTCAACATCATAGAAGATTTTCCTTACAACGATTTGGCATGGTTTAATCTGGCTGCAGCTTACCAGGGGTTGAGGCTTTTTGAGAAATCCATTGATGCCTACCAGTATGCCATCGCCATCAATGAGAAGTTTGATTTTGCTTACCGCAACATGGCCGATGCCATGATGCGCTTGCACCGGTACAAAGAGGCCATTGAAAGCCTCGAAAAAGTGATTGAGTTAGCCCGACCTGAGGACATGATTTACCAGGCCATCGGATTTTGTTATGATAAGATCAAGAATTATGCCCAGGCAAGATTTTATTACAGGAAGGCATCTCATCTCAATCCTGACGATGCCAAGATTTACCTGAAAGTAGCCGGTACCTATATCAAAGAATCCAAGCATGCCCAGGCCATCAAATACCTTGATACGGCCTTGCAGATCAAGCGGCTTGATCCTGAGTTTAACCTGACCATGGGTGAATGCCTGGTTAAAGTGGGTAAATTGCGAGAGGCAGTACATTATTTCATAGCAGCTGTTCAGGCAAGGCCCAAAAACATCAAGTCATGGGACGCACTTATTGCTGCGCTATTTGTCAGTGGTCAATTCAAGGAGGCACAAAAGCAGGTGGAAATGGCTAGGGTCAAAACAGGAGATAAACCCATGTTTGATTACTATGATAGTGCCCTCCTGTTGTCTATTGGCAAGATCAAGCAAGGCCTGGATTTGCTGGAATCTTCCATTGAAGCCCAGCCCCGCTTGTTAAAGAAATTTCTCAAACTATATCCATCTTCCGTACAATTTCCACAGGTTGTAGAACTCATCCTAAAAAACAAGAGAAGAAAGCGCATCTGAGCCCATATACAGAATTGAGCTGTTATAATTAACCATCTCTTTCGTATTTTTGGAAAAACTAATCTAGACCATGAATTTCAGTTTGTCGCAAATGCCTGACAGGTTTGTTAAACCAAGAAAAGTGGGGATAACAATGGTGATGGACAAAGGGCTTACCCTCGACCAAGCCAAACAATTCATTGAAAATGCAGTTCCCCATGTAGACATGGTTAAGCTTGGATTTGGCACAGCTTATGTTACACCAAAGCTCCGTGAGAAAATTGATCTTTATCAAGGAGCAGGTATACCAGTTTATTTTGGTGGCACACTCATGGAAGCATTCCTGATCAGGAACCAGTTCAATGATTATATTTCACTCTGCAAGGATTATGGGATTTCTTACATGGAGGTAAGTGATGGATCCATTACCATCCCTCATACAGAAAAATGTGGCTACATAGAAAAGTTGAGCGCCATCGGCACGGTGCTGAGTGAAGTGGGGAGCAAAGATGCTGCACATATTATTCCGCCGTACAAATGGATTGAACTGATGCGTGCAGAGCTTAATGCAGGGGCAACGTATGTCATTGCAGAGGCCCGTGAAGCCGGAAATGTCGGTATTTACAGGGGGAGTGGAGAAGTGCGTGAAGGGCTGGTTCAAGAGATCTTGACCCAGATTCCAGGAGAGAAAATCCTTTGGGAAGCCCCTCAAAAACCACAGCAACTTTATTTTATTGAACTCCTGGGTACAAATGTTAATCTTGGAAATATCGCTCCCAATGAGATCATTGCACTTGAAGCCATGCGCATCGGGCTGAGAGGGGATACATTTGATCTGTTTCTCAATAAATAACTACACCATGAGGGCATTTGGACTTATTGGGTATCCATTGGGTCATTCATTTTCAAAAAAATATTTTGCAGATAAATTTGAAAGGGAGGGCATCACAGGAAATGCCTATGAACTCTTTCCTCTAGAACAAATTGATCAGTTGGAAGACCTGCTGGCATCAAACCCGGACTTGGCTGGATTGAATGTAACCATTCCCTATAAAGAGCAGGTAATTCCTTACCTGGACAGCATGTCCCCTGTTGTTGAGGAAATTGGGGCCTGCAATTGCATCCACATTCAGGAAGGCCGCTTGATGGGGCACAATACCGATGTGATAGGATTTTCAAGGTCACTCTTACCCAAATTGAAGCCTCACCACAGACAAGCATTGATTTTGGGAACCGGAGGTTCTTCAAAAGCAGTAGCGTATACCTTGAAAGAGCTTGGGATTCCTTTTTTGCAAGTAAGCAGAACACCTGCTGATGGAATGATAGCCTATGAAGAAATAGACCAAAGGATGCTTGAATCCCATACCCTGTTGATCAATACAACCCCTGTTGGCATGTTCCCAGATATTGCGAAGGCTCCTGCCATTCCTTATGAATTTATTGGGGCCGATCATTATCTTTTTGATTTGGTCTACAATCCTGAACGGACCCGGTTTCTGCAGGAGGGAGCTTTGCGGGGTGCAGCAGTAGAGAATGGTTCTGACATGCTGGTTATTCAGGCAGAGGCATCATGGGAGATTTGGAACCGGTAGTCATCATTTTTCTTGCACAGCACATTGTTCCAGGATTTTTCTGAGCTCATCGGGGATAGACCTTACTTTTCTTTCCTTGTAGTCAAAACAGACCATGCTTGTTTTGATGGCGGCAACTTCTATTTCCTCATCATTTTTCAGTAGTTTGATCAAATAGAAACAGTCAAATGATGCCCTGGACAGGGTGCCGATGGACAGGGAGATGCGGATTGTATTGCCATGGAAAAGCTCATGAAAATACTCAACATGTGCCTCAGTTAGTACCAAGCCGAATGGGCCAAAATGCACTTCAGAACAACCAATGGTTGAAAGAAAGCGCATTCTTGTTTCCTGAGCAAAAAGCAGGTACCGTTCGTTGCCTACATGCCCGCCATAATTGATGTCTGACACCTGTACCGTTAGTTCAGTCTGGAAGCAAAATGGAGAAGGGATTGTTATTTTTCTATTCCTCATGTGGCTTATCGGGGTATTTGCTTGACCATGATCTTGTGTTTGCTTGAATCTTTGATCAGAATATGTTGTGTATCCGTCAATGCCGCCTTTATGCCTGTCCCTTGTATTGATTCAATCAGTGCATTTCTGAACGAGTTATTGATCATTGCGGTTGTTGCGAGTGCCAGAAAAGCAATCATTGCTGCATAGCGTAAAGCAGGCCTAAGCCAATGAAAAGTACGGGGTGCGTGGTTGTTCTCGGTAAAAGAAAGTTTCGATGAAATGGTTTCCCAGCTGTCTTTGGGTGGGGTAACAGCATGGTGGTACAAGGAATTTCCATCCTGGTGGAGTGTTTCTTCAATTTCATCCCATGCAGTTGGTGGCGGAGTTGCCTGGTATCCTGAAAGTTTTTTGGTCCATTCCATGGGTTATGATTTCTCTTGATTTCTGTTGCCTATTTTCTCCTGTAGCCAGGCTTTTGCTCTTGCATATTGCGACTTGCTTGTTCCTTCACTGATATTCATCATTGTTGCAATTTCTTTGTGAGAATAGCCCTCTACCGCGAAAAGATTGAATACCGTCCTGTATCCGTTCGGGAGTTCACTGATCAACCTGATGATATCATCTGCCTCCAATGTATCCAAAGCGGAAGCTTCCTGATTGGGAATATGCTCTTCCTGATTTTCACCGATGGCATACAGTTGGTTCTTCCTCCTATAATGTTCAATTGCTGTATTGACAAATATTCTTCTCATCCAGCCCTCAAAGGATCCCGTAGCCTTGAATTTACTGAGGTTTGTAAATACTTTTACAAAACCATCCTGCAAAATATCTTTGGCGTCTTCACTGTTGGCTGCATACCGCAGGCAGATTCCATACATTTTTGGTGCGTATTTGTCATACAGCATTTTTTGCATGATTGGGTTGCCGAGTAAACAGCCTTCTATTAAGTCGTGTTCGTTGGGCAAATGGTTGCTTTGCATATCAATTGTTTTCTAGAGAACCCAGGAATGAAGTCATTTTCTCAATGGCTTTTTTCCGGTGGCTGATGGCAGATTTTACTTCAATGCCCAGTTCCGCAAAGGTTTGATCATATTGTGTAGGCATAAAAACAGGGTCGTACCCAAAGCCTGTTGTACCGGAAGCGCTGTCAGTAATGGTGCCTTCACAATCCCCTTCGAAAATGTACTCCTGGCCATTTAGGATCAGTGAAATCACTGTTTTAAAACGGGCTGCCCTGTTGGCAATCCCTTTCATTTCTGCAAGCAGCTTCTGGAGGTTGTCATTGGCGTTGGCTTGCTCACCTGCATATCGGGCAGACCTTACACCCGGCGCACCATTCAATGCATCTACCTCCAGTCCTGTGTCTTCGGAAAAACAATCCATGCCAGTAAGCCGGTGTATTACCATCGATTTTTCCCTGGCATTTTCAGTGAGGGTTTCATGTGGTTCGGGAATATCTATTTCTATCCCAGCTTCTTTTAAGGTGATGATATCGAACTGTGCTCCCAGTATCGCCCTGATTTCTTCAGCTTTGTGTTTGTTGTTGGAGGCAAAAATGATTTTTCTCATGAGGGGAAAAGTTGTTTGAGGCATTGCCAGAGTTGCATTTTCAACGCCTTGTCGGCTTCAATGGTATCTAATGTTGGCGCAGCAAGGTACCGTACTTCCTGAAAGGATTGAACCTGAAAATGAGGAAAATTAATGGGAAGACCAATGGCTGCAGGGGCTATGCCAAAAAGAATCAACTGCCTTTGCTTGAACTGACTGAAAGTAGCTTTGTAATCGGGTAACTCATCTTGCCTATTCGCAATAATGGTATAATTCGCTTTTTCCAGTTTACAGGCTTTCATGATATTGTTCAGAAAGTCCAGCTGTTGGGAGGGCAGCTCTTTTCCTTCTGCCAGAGAAACAACAACGGTATCAACAGGAAGGCCTGCCAACACTTCAGTGGCGCTTGCTGCTGGCTTGTTCGATGCGGTATCGGGATTTTTCAAATCCACCAGGCAGTTGCTGAAGAGGGTAGAAAGAACTGCAATGGGCAATTTGATGGTTTCTTGTTGGTCCATATTCAGGCTTTCCTTTGTACTTGCAGATTGTTTTGTTTCTTTGTAAAAATTTAGGGTATGCAGACAATGGGAGACATAAAGGTAACAAAAGCCACGACATCAAAAAGGGCATCGGTGGATTTCACGAACCTGTCATTTGGAAAAATCTTCACTGACCATATGCTGGTGGCAAAATACAGCAATGGCAGTTGGCAATCTCCAGAAATTGTACCATACGGACCAATCAGTTTTGATCCGTCCATGGCAACGATTCACTATGGCCAATCCATTTTTGAGGGCATCAAGGCCTATCGTTTGAAAACCGGTGTGGAAGCCATTTTTAGGCCATATGATAATTTCAATAGATTCAATAAATCAGCATCCCGCATGGAAATGCCATCGGTTCCAGAAGATATTTTCATAGGAGGAATGAAGCAATTGCTTCAGCTCGAAGCTGCATGGATTCCTGAAGAATATGACCACTCCCTTTACATCAGACCCTTCATGTTTGCAACAGATGAGGTTATTGGTGTCAACCCGTCAACCACCTATACGTTCATGATCATATTGAGTCCTGTGGGCCCTTATTATGCGGCTCCGATGAAAATATACGTCGAGGAATTTTATGTTCGGGCTGTACCAGGAGGGGTAGGATATGCCAAAACATCGGGTAATTATGCCGCATCCCTGCATCCTGCTGCAGTTGCCAAGAAGCGTGGGTATGATCAAATCCTCTGGACTGATGCGCATGAGCACAAATACGTACAGGAGTGTGGTACCATGAACGTCTTTTTTGTCATTGGTGACAAATTCATTACCCCCGGCCTGGAAACGGGCACCATCCTTGAAGGGGTGACCAGGGATAGTGTAATTGCTGTAGCCAAAGACATGGGCAAGGTAGTAGAGGAGCGGGAGATTTCAGTGGATGAACTGGTAGATGCCTACAAAGCTGGCCTCCTTACGGAAGCGTTTGGCGCAGGTACAGCAGCAACCATCGCCAAAATTGCTGAATTGCGGTACAAGGATTTTGTCATGGATTTCGACCCGGCCCAAATGCCTTTGGCCGATGAAATCAAGTCCATTTTGACAGCAATTCGTGATGGAATTGCCCCGGATCCAAGGGGTTGGATGCTCTCAATTCAAGGATAGTCGCGGTTTATATAAAAATTTGGGATTGGCGTTTGGTTTTTGGAAATTAATTCATACTTTTGCCGTCCCGTTAAAAAAAGGGTAGAATGCCTACAATTCAACAGCTCGTAAGAAAAGGAAGAGAGATCATCAAGGCCAAGAGCAAATCTAGGGCCCTGGATGCTTGTCCGCAGCGTCGCGGAGTATGTACTCGTGTATATACCACCACTCCAAAGAAACCAAACTCAGCATTGAGGAAGGTTGCGAAAGTTCGTTTGACCAACAAAATCGAGGTTATCGCATACATCCCAGGTGAAGGACATAACCTTCAGGAACACTCCATCGTTTTGATCAGGGGTGGTCGTGTGAAGGATCTTCCGGGTGTACGTTACCACATCGTAAGGGGTAGCTTGGATACTGCCGGTGTAAAAGACCGCAAGAAGAGCCGTTCCAAGTATGGTACCAAGCGTGTAAAAGCTAAAAAATAATATCAAAACATCGAAATCTATATAGATGAGGAAGTCCAGAGCCAAAAAATTACCCCTTGCACCAGACCCTAAGTTCAATGACACGTTGGTGACACGTTTTATCAACAACGTCATGTGGCAGGGAAAGAAAGATGCTTCATTGATCATTTTCTACGATGCAATCGACAAGGTTGCCAAAATGACCGGTGAAGATGGATACGAAGTATGGAGGAAAGCATTGAGCAATGTTACTCCTGCCGTAGAAGTAAGAAGCCGCCGTATTGGTGGTGCTACCTTCCAGATTCCGTCTGAAGTGCGTGCTGACAGGAAAATTTCCCTTAGCATCAAATGGATGGTTCGTTTCGCCAGGGAACGCAACGGCCGCAGCATGGCAGATAAACTCGCCAATGAGATCGTTGCAGCCAGCAAGGGTGAAGGCGGAGCTTTCAAAAAGAAAGAAGATACACACCGTATGGCCGAGGCAAACAAGGCCTTCGCACACTTCCGCGTTTAATCTCAACTTCATTTCAATACAAAGGGCTGCCTGTTGGTGGCCCTTTTTTATTTCGGTTTATGCACTGCATTTCCTAACTTTGCACCCGCAAAAGCAGGTTTCCTTTATGGGAAGCAATCGATTGCCCAAAAACAAAACTTTTTAAACAATAAGTACAGTCATGGCAGACTTAAAATTTCAACGGAACTTTGGTATTGCTGCGCACATTGATGCCGGTAAAACCACAACTACAGAGCGTATCCTGCGCTACACAGGAATGATCCACAAGATTGGTGAGGTGCACGATGGTGCCGCTACCACTGACTGGATGGAGCAGGAAAAAGAGCGCGGTATCACCATTACGTCAGCGGCAGTAAGCTGTCAGTGGAACTTTCCAACAGTTTTGGGAAAAGCAACACCAGACACACAAAAGTATTATTTCAACATTATCGATACTCCGGGCCACGTTGACTTTACCGTTGAGGTAGAACGTTCCATGCGCGTATTGGATGGTTTGATTGCCCTGTTTTCTGCAGTAGATGGTGTTGAGCCACAATCAGAAACAGTTTGGCGCCAGGCCAACCGTTACAAGGTTCCCCGCATCGGATTTGTCAACAAAATGGACCGCAGTGGTGCTGACTTCCTCATGGTGGTTCGCCAGGTGAAAGAAATGCTGGGCGCTAAAGCCGTGCCTTTGCAACTTCCCATTGGTGCCGAAGACAATTTTACCGGTGTGGTAGACTTGATCAAGATGAAGGGTATCATTTGGCACATGGAAACTGAGGGAATGACATTTGATGAGATTCCCGTTCCTGCTGACATGGTAGAGGAAGCCAACGAATGGAGGCAGAACCTCATTGAAGCGGTTGCTGAATATGATGATAAATTATTGGAGAAATTCTTTGATGATCCAACCACGATCTCAGAAGATGAGGTGCACGAAGCCATCCGCAAGGCGACGATCGACCTCAGCATTGTTCCGATGATGTGCGGATCCTCTTTCAAAAACAAAGGTGTACAAACAGCACTGGATGCAGTTTGCCGCTATCTCCCTTCACCTGTAGATATTGATGCCGTTGAAGGTATCAATCCTGACAATGGAGAAACTGTTAGCCGCAAGCCTGAGGCTTCTGAGCCTTTTGCAGCCCTTGCATTCAAGATCATGACCGATCCATTTGTGGGAAGGCTTGCCTTCTTCAGGGTATATTCTGGCCATCTTGATGCTGGTTCTTATGTACTAAATGTAAGAAGTGGTAAGAAAGAGCGTATCAGCCGTATCATGAAAATGTTTGCCAACAAGCAAAATCCGATCGACTTCATTGAAGCAGGGGATATTGGTGCAGCAGTAGGATTTAAAGAAATCAAAACCGGAGATACACTTTGTGATGAAGATCATCCAATCGTTTTGGAGAACATGTTCATTCCAGAACCGGTGATCTCTGTAGCTGTTGAGCCGAAGGCGCAGGCGGATGTTGACAAAATGGGTATGGCGATTGCCAAGCTTGTTGAGGAAGATCCTACTTTGCGTGTAAGAACCGATGAGGAAACCGGACAAACCATCCTCAGTGGTATGGGTGAGCTACACCTTGAGATCATTGTTGACCGTATGCGCAGGGAATTCAAAGTGGAAGTTAACCAGGGAGCTCCCCAGGTTGCCTACAAAGAGGCATTCCATGCTACTGTACAGCACCGTGAGACCTTGAAAAAGCAAACGGGTGGTCGTGGTAAGTTTGCCGATATCGTATTCGAATTCGGACCTGCAGATGCAGAATGGCTTACCGAGAATCCTGGAAAATCAATGCAATTTGTCAATGATATCTTTGGAGGATCCATTCCAAGAGAATTTATTCCTGCCATCCAGAAAGGTTTTGAGCAATCAATGACCACTGGTGTTCTTGCCAACTATCCAGTTGAAAGCATGAAAGTCAGGATTTTTGACGGAAGCTTCCACCAGGTTGACTCTGATTCAATGTCGTTTGAACTTTGTGCCAAAGGTGGTTTCCGTGAGGCAGCCCGCAAGGCCAAACCGGTTTTGCTTGAGCCTATCATGAAAATCGAGGTAATCACCCCAGAACAATACATGGGAGACGTTACAGGAGATTTGAACAGGAGAAGGGGTATGTTGGAAGGAATGGACAGCAGGGCAGGAGCACAGGTCATCAAGGCCAAGGTTCCGTTGAGCGAAATGTTCGGCTATGTTACCCAGCTCCGTTCATTGTCTTCAGGTCGTGCATCCTCTACCATGGAGTTCTCTCATTACAACCCTGCTCCCAACAATATCGCCGAAGAGGTGATTGCCAGGGTAAAAGGCAAGGCCAAAGAGTAAATACAATTACCTGTTAATCAGCATATTAGGCCCTGGATTTGTCCGGGGCCTATTTATTTTTGAAAATAGGTGCATTTCCGCGGAAAAATCAGGCATTTTGTTTTGTAAGTTTAAAACAAATCCATACTTTTGCATCCCATTTAAAAAATGGTCATTTAACTATGTCACAGCGAATCAGAATAAAATTACAGTCATACGACCATAATCTGGTTGACAAATCAGCGGAGAAGATTGTGAAAACCGTACGCAGTACTGGAGCAGTAATTACTGGTCCAATTCCCTTGCCTACACAAAAAAGGATTTTCACTGTGTTGAAATCGCCACACGTTAACAAGAAAGCGCGTGAGCAGTTCCAACTCTGCACACACAAGCGTTTGCTTGATATTTACACTTCATCTTCACGTACCGTGGATGCATTGAGCAAGCTCGATCTTCCAAGTGGTGTAGATGTAGAAATCAAGGCCTGATGAGGCCAGGTGCTCCTCAAAGCAGCACCGCAGTTCTTTATTATTCATCTCCCAATTGATTGCCGTTGGCATGAGAAAAAGGAGCGCTGAAAATCAATTTTGTCTCTCTAAAGAGAGTTGAAATATAAACAGGCCCTTCGAGGTTTGTTTACTGTCGGTACTTCCCTCCTATAAATTCGGGAACAAGGAAAAGGTCGATGGCAAACTGGGATTGAAGCGAGGTATCCCCTCACTGTCCATTTAACCGAAAAGGGTATAAACAAAGTACAATGAAAGGAATTATCGGAAAAAAAATCGGGATGACCAGCATCTTCGGTCCCGACGGGAAGCAGATCTCCTGCACCGTCATCGAAGCTGGTCCATGTGTTGTGACACAGGTCAAGTCAAAGGAAAGCGACGGTTATACCGCCCTCCAACTCTCTTACGGTGAAAAATCCGAAAAAAGAGCTATCGCTTCAGAAAAAGGCCATTTTGCTAAGGCCTCTTCCACTCCAAAAAGTTTTGTAAAGGAATTCAGGGATTACAGCCTTGAAAAGGCCCTCGGTGAATCCATCACATGTGAAATTTTCGCAGAAGGCGAAAAGGTTGATGTGGTAGGTACTACCAAGGGTAAAGGTTTTCAGGGTGTTGTAAAGCGCCATGGTTTCAGTGGTGTTGGTCAACAATCCCATGGTCAGCATGACCGTCAACGTGCTCCTGGTTCCATCGGTAACTCTTCCGATGCATCAAGGGTATTCAAGGGAATGCGCATGGCCGGCCGCATGGGTGGCGATCGTGTTAAGGTTAAGGGCTTGAAGGTCGTAAAGATCTTTGCTGAAAAGAATTATGTTCTTATCAGTGGTTCAATACCAGGACACAACGGCTCCATCGTTTATATTCAGAACTAATTCAACGCAGCGATCATGCAAGTAGACGTATTATCAATATCAGGAAGCAAGACCGGCAGGACAGTGGATCTGCCGGAAGATATATTTGGTGCAGAACCAAACAACCATGTGATTTATCTTGCTGTTAAGCAGTATTTGGCTGCCCAGCGCCAAGGTACACACAAGGTAAAGACCCGTGCAGAAGTACAGGGTGCCAGCCGCAAACTGCACAAGCAAAAAGGTACAGGTGGTGCCCGTAAGGGTAATATCCGCAACCCTTTGTATAAGGGTGGTGGTACCATCTTCGGACCCAAGCCACACAGCTATGACATCAAGCTTAACCGCAGGGTTAAGGATTTGGCAAAGATTAGCGCACTCAGCCACAAAAGCAAAGCCAACGCAATCCTTGTTGTTGAAGACCTCCAGTTGGAAGCTCCAAAGACAAGTGCATTTGCAAGCATGCTGAAAGGCTTGAATGTAAGCAACAAGAAATCATTGTATGTAATGCCTGATCTGATTGAAAATGTATTTGTAAGTGCAAGGAATATTCCTTCTGTCCTTACTGCAGTTCTTTCAGACATCAATACCTATGATGTAATGAATGCCGACGTACTCGTTTTGACAGAATCTGCAGCAAAATTGTTTGTAGAGATGGAAGAGGGTGCTGAAGCTTAATTGATTTTTTAAAAATTTAAACAAGAGATATGAAACTTGCTGATGTTCTGGTAAAGCCCATTCTTTCTGAGAAGGCAAACCAGCTTTCAGAAAAAAATCGCGTTTATTCTTTCAAAGTTGCAAGATTTGCTAACAAATTGGAGATTAAGAAAGCGGTTGAAGATTTCTATGGTGTGACAGTTGAAGATGTAAGAACCGCAGTAGCTCCTGCAAAGAGCAAAAGCCGTTTTACAAAGGCAGGTGTGATCAGCGGTAGGAAGCCTTCTTTCAAGAAAGCTTATGTAACTGTTGGAGAAGGTGAAACCATTGACCTGTACGCAAACATTTAATTGAAAAGAAGCCCTAAAGGCAAAAAAATAAAAACATGCCATTAAAGAAGTACAAACCCATTACAGCGGGAACCAGGTGGAGGATAGGCAATGCTTATGCTGAAATTACCACATCGACTCCTGAGAAATCTCTTCTTGAGACAGTAAAGAAGACCGGTGGTAGAAATGCCCAAGGTCATCGCTCCATGCGTTACATCGGAGGCGGTAACAAAAAAATGTACCGTATCATCGATTTCAAACGCAACAAACATGAGGTTCCTGCGAAGGTTGCTTCTATCGAATACGATCCAAACAGGACCGCTTTCATTGCACTTCTTAATTATGCTGATGGAGAAAAGCGTTATATGCTTGCCCCTCAAGGCTTGGAAGTGGGTATGACTGTTGTCAGTGGTAATGCAGTTGCTCCTGAGGTTGGTAATGCTTTGATGATGAAGAACATGCCTTTGGGTACCAATATTCACAACATTGAAATGCAGCCTGGTCAGGGCGGAAAGATTGCACGCAGTGCAGGTACTTCAGCACAATTGACCAATAAGGAAGAAAAATACGCAGTATTGAAAATGCCTTCAGGCGAATTGAGAAAAGTATTGATCAACTGTTTCGCGACTGTTGGTGTACTCTCCAATTCTGACCATAGTCTCGAAAGCATGGGTAAAGCAGGTAGAAACCGTTGGAAAGGCATTCGCCCACGTACACGTGGTGTTGCAATGAATCCAGTTGATCATCCGATGGGTGGTGGTGAAGGTCGTTCTTCAGGCGGTCACCCACGCAGCCGTACAGGCAAATACGCTAAGGGTGAAAAAACCAGGACACGTGGAAAGGGAAGCGATAAGCTGATCCTTCAACGCAAGAACGGGAAAAAGCTCGCTAAATAATCACAAGAAAAGAACACATAACAAGAAACCAATATTATGGCTCGTTCAATAAGAAAAGGTCCGTACGTAGCGGCCAAGCTAGAGAAGAAGGTTGAAGCGATGAATGACGGAAAATCCAAAAGGGCAGTGGTAAAAACATGGAGCCGCAGAAGCACCATTACTCCTGATTTTGTTGGACATACTTTCGCTGTTCACAACGGAAACAAGTTCATACCTGTATATGTTACTGAATTCATGGTAGGGCATAAGCTCGGAGAATTTTCTCCCACCAGAAACTTCAGGGGTCACTCAAGCAAGAAAGTTTAAAAAACCGTTGTCGGACTGATATTCCCGGTAACAGAAAAAATACATTATGGAAGCAATAGCAAAATTGAGAAATCATCCCACATCCCCCCGAAAGATGCGTCTTTTGGCGGATCATATCCGTGGCATGAAAGTTGAACAAGCAGTAGCCATCCTTGATCATCATCCTCAGCACAGTGCAACTCCCCTTCGAAAGTTGGTGATGTCTGCAGTGAGCAACTGGAAACAGAAAAATGAAGGTGGTAATGTTGAGGCATTGGTTGTGAAAACCATCTTTGTTGATGGAGCACGCAGCATCAAGAGAATGCTTCCAGCTCCTCAGGGTAGGGCTTATCGTATGCGCAAACGCAGCAATCACGTTACTGTAATTGTTGACGTAAAAAATTAAGAACTTTCAAACTGAATCATAATGGGTCAAAAAACGAATCCAATTGGCAATAGGTTAGGCATCATCCGCGGATGGGAGAGTAACTGGTACGGAAGCAAGAAAGATTATGCTCAGAAGCTGATCGAAGACACCAGGATCCGTGGTTATCTCAACGCCCGTATTAACAAGGGTGGCATTGCAAAAATTGTTATTGAGCGAACACTCAATAAGCTTATCATCACCATCCATACTTCCAAGCCTGGTATCATCATTGGTAAAGGCGGTGGAGAGGTAGACAGGATTAAGGAAGAGTTGAAAAAACTCACAGGTAAGGATGATGTTCAAATCAACATTCTTGAAATCCGTAGGCCTGAGTTGGATGCACAAATTGTTGGCGAAACCATTGCCAAGCAAATTGAGAACCGCATCAACTTCAAGCGTGCCATCAAAATGGCGATTGCTTCAACCATGCGTCTCGGTGCTGAGGGAATCAAAATCAAAGCCAGTGGTCGTTTGGGTGGTGCAGAAATTGCCCGTTCTGAAGAAATCAAGCAAGGAAGGGTTCCTCTTCATACTTTCAGGATGGATATTGACTATGCCTCAGTTTTTGCTCAAACTGTTTATGGTAAAATAGGCTTGAAGGTTTGGATCTGTAAAGGTGAAGTATTGGCCAAGCGTGATTTGAATCCAAACTTTGTGAGTGGTACAAAAGCAGACGGTCCAGAAAGAAGAGATTCTCGTCCAGCAGGTGGTCGTGATGACAGGCGTGGCGGTGGCGGCGGTCGTGATGACAGGCGTGGTGGTGGTGGAAGAGACCGCAGAGGATAATAATTTTTAAAAAAGGGTATTCAATAAAAATACTTCAACATGTTACAACCAAAAAGAACGAAACACAGGAAGGCGCAGAAAGGAAGAATCAGGGAAGTTGCCAAAAGAGGTACAACCCTTGCATTCGGATCATTTGGACTGAAGGCTATGGAACCTGTATGGATGACAAACAGGCAAATTGAAGCTGCACGTCAAGCAATGACCCGTGCCATGAAAAGAGAAGGAAACGTTTGGATCAGGATTTTCCCTGATAAACCGATCACCCGCAAGCCTCAAGAAGTAAGGATGGGTAAAGGTAAGGGTAACCCTGAATTCTGGGCAGCCGTTGTTGAACCAGGTAGGATCCTTTTCGAAGTTGAGGGAGTAACAATGGAAGTGGCACAAGAAGCCATGCACCTGGCAGCTGCTAAACTGCCTATCAAAACCAAATTTATTGTTCGCAGGGATTTTGCGGCATAAGGATTAAGAAAGTTAAACAACTTACACATGTCAAAGAAAATTGATTTTTTGAAAAGCCTCACTGGACTGAGTGAATCAGACATCAAGGCTAAAATAACAGAAGACGAGTTGCGTTTGAAAAAAATGCAGTTTGCCCATGCCATTACACCTCTTGAAAATCCTATGAGTATCAGGGCACTGAGAAAGGACATCGCGAGGCTTAAATCAGAGTTGAAAAAAAGAGCACTTGCCTAGTCTAGGATAAATTTTAAAAATAAATCCGGACTTGGGCCGGGAGCTAAAATAAAAAGAAATGGTTGACAGAAAACTTCGCAAAACCAAAATGGGTTCAGTTACCAGTGACAAGATGGACAAGACCATTACAGTTGCTGTTGAAAGGAAAGTAAAGCACCCTCTCTATGGAAAGTTCGTTAAAAAAACGACCAAGTTCCATGCACACGATGAGACAAATGAGGCAAAGCCAGGTGATGTGGTGAGAATCATGGAAACAAGGCCACTCAGCAAAACAAAACGCTGGAGGCTGGTAGAAATAATTGAAAAAGCCAAATAGGTCTTCACGAAAGTCAAAAAGACAAATCGTTTAACCAAACGGCATAAGCCGGATAAAATATAATAAAATGATTCAGCAAGAATCCAGATTGAATGTAGCAGACAACAGCGGCGCCAAAGAGGTACTTTGTATCCGTGTATTGGGTAACAGTGGACAGGATTATGCCAAGATCGGTGACAAGATTGTTGTTACTGTTAAGGATGCAATCCCTGCCGGTGGTATCAAAAAAGGTACTGTTGCCAAAGCTGTTATTGTTCGTACAAAGAATAAGCTTCGCAGGAAAGACGGTTCTTATATCCGTTTCGATGATAATGCAGTGGTGATCCTCAATGCTTCCGATGAGCCAAGGGGTACACGTATCTTCGGACCAGTTGCCCGTGAACTGAGGGATAAAGGATATATGAAAATCATTTCACTTGCACCCGAAGTCCTTTAATTGAGTATAAACTGCGTGACCAACGCTTAAAATAAAGAAGATGAGTACTAGATTCAAACCCAAGTTCAATATTAAAAAAGGTGACACCGTTGTGGTGATCTCGGGAGACGATAAGGATCCCAAGAAACCACGCAAGATTCTTGAAGTGTTTCCTGAGAAATCACGTGTGCTGGTTGAAGGCGTTAACATTGTTACTCGCCACACCAAGCCTTCTGCCCAAAACACCAAAGGTGGATTGGTAAAAAAAGAAGCTTCTGTACACATCAGCAATGTGATGCTCTGGGATGCCAAGAAAGAAGAGGCTACCAAAATAAAAAGAACCAGGGAGAATGGTAAATTAGTTAGAATTTCTAAAAAGTCAGGGGAGGTAATCAAATAATGAGCACATCTACGTATACACCCAGGTTGCAAACAAAGTATCGCAATGAAGTGATACCAGCACTGATGAAAAAGTTCAGTTACAGTTCAGTAATGCAAGTACCTAAAATCACCAAAATCTGTTTAAACAGAGGTGTTAATGGTGCAGTTGCTGATAAAAAGTTGATTGATATTGCAATCGATGAGCTGACTACAGTAACTGGTCAAAAAGCGGTATCTACCAAATCAAAGAAAGATATCTCAAACTTTAAATTGAGAAAGCACATGCCCATTGGTGCACGCGTAACTTTGCGCGGTGTTAAAATGTTCGAATTTCTTGATAGGTTAATTTCTGCTTCTCTTCCTCGTGTTCGTGATTTCAAAGGAATTAGTGAAAAAGCTTTCGATGGTCGCGGTAATTATACACTTGGTGTTACTGAGCAAATCATTTTCCCAGAAATTGATATTGACAAGTTAACCAAGATTACTGGTATGGATATTACTTTTGTAACTACAGCCAAGAACAATGAAGAGGCTTATGAGTTGCTGAAAGAAATGGGAATGCCTTTCAAAAACATGAAAAAGGATTAATTGACATCTAATTTGGGCGTAAGCCCGGGTTCAACACAATAAAGAACATATGGCAAAAGAATCGGTAAAAGCCAGACAAAGGAAAAGAGAGAAAATGGTCGAGAAGTTTGCAGAAAAACGTGCAGCCCTCAAGGCAGCAGGTGAGTGGCAAGCATTGGATCAACTTCCAAAGAACTCTTCAAAAGTACGCCTTAAGAACAGGTGCCAGATCACTGGTCGTCCTAAAGGGTACATGAGATTTTTTGGTCTCTCAAGGGTAACCTTCCGCGACATGGCTCTTTCAGGAAAGATTCCTGGAGTTACGAAAGCAAGCTGGTAATCCGAACGTAAACAGAACTACTACTCAATAACTTAAACCGAAGTAATCCCTTTGTTGGGACTAAGGAGGAACAAAATATGACAACAGATCCAATTGCAGATTTCCTGACGAGGGTCAGAAATGCACAGATGGCGGGGCACAGAATCGTTGAGATTCCAGCTTCTAATCTCAAAAAGCGTATCACAGAGATACTCTACAACCAAGGCTATATTCTCAAGTACAAGTTTGAGGATGATTCCAAGCAAGGTGTGATCAAGATCGCCTTGAAATATGATGCAATCAGCAAAGAGCCTGCTATCAAAACCTTGGAGCGTGTTTCACGTCCAGGTCTTAGGCAGTACGCCAAGCCGGTTGAATTCAAAAGAGTGAAGAACGGATTGGGTGTTGCCATCCTTTCTACTTCAAAAGGTGTAATGACCGACAAAGACGCCAAATCACAAAATGTGGGTGGTGAAGTACTTTGTTATATATATTAATTAAAAATCTTTCCTTGTCGGGAAGTTTGGATTGCGCACTAAGTTTTCTATACGGAACTGAAACCATCCACGCGATACCTCAGGGATTTAAAATCAGAATACTATGTCTCGTATAGGTAAAAAACTTATTGAACTTCCCGCTGGTGTGACACTTACTGTTGGTGCAGGAAATGTTGTAACCGTAAAAGGACCCAAAGGTCAACTCACACAGGACATCGACCGTGACATCTCGGTTGAAATCAATGGTAATATCGTTGAGCTTAAGCGTCCTACAGACCAAATCAGGCATCGTGCTTTGCATGGTCTTTCAAGGGCTCTGGTTAACAACCTCGTTGTTGGTGTTACTACAGGTTTCAAAAAGGAGCTTGAGTTGGTGGGTGTTGGTTATAAGGCATCTAGCCAAGCCAATATCTTGGACCTTTCCCTTGGTTATTCTCACAACATCATTTTTGAAATTCCAAGTGAATTGTCAGTCAGAACAACCCAAGAAAAAGGAGACAACCCCCGTATTTTCTTGGAAGGGTCTGATAAGCAACTCCTTGGACAGGTTGCTGCTAAAATCAGGGGTCTGAGGAAACCTGAGCCATACAAAGGAAAAGGTGTGAAGTACAAGGGTGAATACATCCGTCGTAAGGCAGGTAAAGCAGCTGGTAAATAATAATCGTTAACTATCCTGGCAGCATCAGGACAAACCATAAAAGATGAACGTAAAATCATTAAGAAGACAAAGGATCAAGTATACGATCCGCAAGAAGATCTCAGGAACAGCAGCAATGCCAAGATTGAGTGTCTTCAGAAGCAACACCGAAATTTATGCGCAATTGATTGATGATGTAAACGGAGTTACCCTTGCATCAGCATCTTCTCGCGAGAAGGATATTAAGGCACAGAAGGTAACCAAGACTGAAAAAAGCAAAATGGTTGGTGAAGCCATTGCCAAAAAAGCAATTGCTGTAGGTCTTGCCGGTTGTGTTTTTGATCGCGGTGGTTTTCTCTATCACGGTAGGGTTAAAGCAGTAGCAGAAGGTGCACGTGAAGGTGGCCTGAAGTTCTAATCATAATTTTGTTCAAATCAATATTTCAATAGATGTCAAAAGTAAATTACAGCAGAGTCAAAGCCGGAGACCTTGAGTTGAAGGAGAAAGTTGTAGCCATCAACCGCGTTGTAAAAACAACAAAGGGTGGAAGAGCGTTCAGTTTCTCGGCACTCGTAGTTGTTGGTAACGAACAGGGTGTTGTTGGTCACGGTCTTGGTAAAGCCAAGGAAGTCCAGGAAGCAATCACCAAAGGAATAGAAGACGCAAAGAAGAACCTGATTAAGGTGCCTGTAATGAAAGGAACCATTCCCCACGATCAACTTGCAAAAGAAGGCGCGGCAAAGGTTTTGATAAAGCCTGCAGCCCATGGTACTGGTGTAATCGCCGGTGGAAGCATGCGTGCTGTGCTTGAGAGTGTTGGTATCACCGACGTTCTTGCAAAATCGCTTGGTTCAGCCAATCCACACAATGTGGTAAAAGCTACTTTCAAGGCCTTGGGTATGTTGCGTGAGCCTATTCATGTTTCTAAAACCAGGACCATTGCGCTGAAAAGGGTTTTTAACGGATAATCTTTCCTTCAATACATTTGATAACGCAACAATACCCCCAGGGGTTTCAATATGAAGAAGCTGAAAATAACTAAAGTAAAAAGTGTCATCGACCGTCCTGAGCGTCAAAAGCGTACCATGGAAGCTCTTGGCCTTCGCAAAGTCAATGCATCTGTTGAGCTGGAAGCAACTCCACAAATTCTGGGTATGGTCAGGAAAGTTACCCATCTTGTTAAGGTTGAGGAAATCTAGAAGATTACCTTCCCATTGATAAACATTATTTTTTAATACGAGTGGTCTTCATCAGACTGCGTTGAGTAAAACAGGAATCATGAAATTACATACTTTAAGGCCCGCAAAAGGAGCTACAAAAAAAGAAAAAAGAATTGGTCGTGGTGAAGCATCAGGTCATGGTGGAACATCAACCAAGGGTAACAAAGGTGCACAAAGCCGTGCTGGTTACAAATCTAAAAGAGGCCACGAAGGTGGTCAGATGCCAATTCAACGCCGTATTCCAAAAATTGGATTTAAAAACAACGATAGGGTAGAATACAAAGTATTCAACCTCGGACAAATTGAAACGTTGATTGAAAAATATTCACTTGCTTCTTTCAGCATGGAAAATCTTTATGTCAATGGTCTGGTTAACCGTACCGATAAAGTTAAGATTCTTGGTAACGGAGCCATTTCTACAAAAATTGATTTCAAGGTAAATGCAATCAGTGAAAAAGCAAAGTCTGTTATCGAGGCAGCCGGCGGTTCTGTTGAAATCATCAAATAATTTCCGATATTTAGTGGCCGTAGCCATTTATACATAACGGACAAAATATATCCCAGTGAAGAAATTCATTCAAACTTTCAAGAATATCTGGAGCATTGATGATCTGCGCAGCAAGATCACAGTAACCATTTTGCTGATCCTTATCTATCGATTCGGTTCTCATGTTGCTTTACCTGGTATTGATCCAAATAAATTGGATCTTCAAAGTGCCAAGAAAGGTTTACTTGGGTTGTTTGATACATTCGCTGGTGGATCCTTCTCCAGTGCATCTATTTTTGCACTGGGTATCATGCCCTATATCTCTGCATCCATCTTCATGCAATTGATGACCATTTTGGTTCCTCAAATGCAGAAGGTTCAAAAAGAAGGCGACAGCGGAAGAAAGAAAATCAATCAATGGACCCGTTATCTTACGGCATTGGTTACCCTTTTCCAAGCAGCAGCCTACGTTGCTTACCTTAAAAATGTAAGCCGCGATGCTTTGATTGAAGCTTACCAACCTTATTTTTGGATTTCTACCATCATTGTGCTAACCGCAGGAACTTTGTTTGTGATGTGGCTTGGTGAAAAAATTCAAGACAAGGGTCTCGGAAATGGAACATCTATCATCATCATGGTCGGTATCCTTGCCCGCCTTCCCCAATCTTTTGTTGGAGAACTCGGTGCCAAGCAAACCAGTGGTGGCGGTGGTTTATTGCTTTTCTTGATTGAAATAGCTTTCCTTATCGCGATCATATTGGGATTGATTTTACTTGTACAAGGTGTCCGTAAGGTTCCTATCAGTTATGCAAAACAATTGGTTGGCAGCAAATCACTTTCTGGTGCAAGACAGTTCCTCCCATTGAAGGTTAACGCATCTGGTGTAATGCCCATCATCTTCGCACAAGCCATCATGTTCCTCCCAACCTTGGCCTCATTTACCAACCTTGAATCAGGAAAGGGTCTTGCCAGGATTTTCAACGATCCAAGCAACGTTTGGTACATGTTGATTTATGTGGTCATGGTTATTGCATTTACCTTCCTTTATACTGCACTTATTTTCAATCCCAAGCAAATGGCTGATAACCTCAAGCAAAACAACGGATTCATCCCCGGTGTTAAGCCAGGTCAACCTACAGCAGATTATATTGGTCAGGTGATGGATCGCATCACTTTGCCAGGTGCCATCTTCCTTGCTCTTATTGGTATTCTTCCAGGTATAGCCCAACAACTGGGTGTAACCCAATCTTTTGCATCTTTCTTTGGAGGAACATCATTGCTTATCATGGTAGGTGTAATCCTGGATACATTGCAGCAGATTGAAACCCACTTGTTGATGCGTCAATATGATGGTTTGATGTCAGGTGGTAGGATTCAGGGCAGACAGCCTGCAACCACCAGCGCTATCTGAGATGATCAGAATCAAAACAAATCCCGAAGTAGAACTTATTCGTGAGAGTGCGCTTTTGGTAAGTGGTACCTTGGCTGAATTGGCAACCATGCTAAAGCCTGGCATCACTACCCAAATGCTAGACAAACGCGCCGAAGAATTTATCCTCGACAACAAGGCAGTTCCCTCTTTCAAAAATTACCGCGGTTATCCTTTTGCAACTTGTATATCTGTGAATGATGCTGTCGTTCACGGGTTTCCTAACAGCAATACCATTAAAGAAGGTGACCTTGTATCCATTGATGTTGGTGTTTATAAAAATGGTTTTCATGGTGACAGTGCCTACACTTTTGGTATTGCTCCTGTTGCTGAAGAGCATCAACTGCTGATGCAGGTTACCAGAACTTCACTTTTGTTGGGTGTTGAAAAGGCTATTGCTGGCAACAGGGTTGGGGATATATCCTTCGCAATCCAAGATTTTACTGAACGTCAACACCATTATGGAGTGGTAAGGGAATTGGTCGGACATGGGTTGGGGAAGCAATTGCATGAAGATCCCCAAGTGCCCAATTATGGTAAAAAGGGTACTGGACCTAAGCTTCGTGAAAACATGGTGATTGCCATTGAACCCATGATCAACATGGGTACGCGAGATGTTATTTATGATGCTGATGGATGGACCGTAAGAACAAAAGACGGTAAGTTCTCAGCACATTATGAGCATACCATATGCATCAAGCGTGGTAGGGTAGATATCCTTTCCAGTTTTGATAAAATTATTCAAAACGAAAATGCCAATCAATCTCTCTACAGCGGTTATTGATCCTCGTTTCCTCATTTCTATGTGCTAACTTTATTCCATGAGAACATTCATTCTGTTTTTGTGGTCTCCTTTCTTTGTATTTGGACAATCTGAACCGGTTCTAAAAGTCAGGAATTTCAGAAAAGCCAATGAGCATTCCATGTTGTCAACCTATGTTGATTTTCTGAAGATTCCCAATGTCGCAGATGATATGCCCAACATCAAGAAAAATGCCACTTGGATCTCAGATTACATGAAATCAAAGGGGATTTCCAACGTTCAACTCCTTCATCCTAAAACTTCCGATAAACCGCCTGCTGTATATGGAGAAGTGATGGTTCCGGGGGCAACCCAAACAGTTGTTTTTTATGCCCATTATGATGGACAGCCTGTTGATTCAACGAAATGGAGTTCGGGTTTGCATCCCTTTAAACCCAGGCTTGCCAATGGTTCACTTGCCAATGGTGCGCAATTGATTGACTGGCCGCAGGCTTCAACTGCATTCAATCCTGAATGGAGAATTTATGCAAGAGGAAGCTCAGATGACAAGGCGGGCGTTTACACCATCATCAACGCCTATGCGGCACTTGCTGCTTTGAATATATCCCCAGGCATAAACATAAAGTTCTTTTTTGAAGGAGAAGAGGAAGCGGGATCTACCCATCTTGATGAAATATTCGATCAAAACAAAGCTTTGCTAAAAGCTGATATATGGGTCATCAGCGATGGCCCGGTGCACCAGTCTGGTAGAAAGCAAGTTGTTTTTGGTGTACGCGGAGATACCCATGTGGAGTTGACCGTTTTTGGTCCTAAGCGACCTTTACACTCAGGCCATTATGGAAACTGGGCGCCAAATCCAGCCATGGAAATGGCACATCTGCTTTCAAGCATGAAAAACAACAAGGGCGAAGTAACCATCAAAGGATTTTATGATGATGTTCTTCCCCTGAACGAAGCTGAAAAGAATGCCTTGTCAAAAATTCCTGCTGTTGAAGAGCAACTCAAAAAAGAGTTGGGAATTAAACAAGCTGAAAGAACAGGTACGCTCAACGAAAATCTGAATCGTCCTTCCCTCAATATCAACGGATTCCAAAGCGCTGGAGTCGGCAAACAATCAGCCAATGTAATTCCCACAAAAGCAATTGCTTCCATAGACCTGAGACTGGTTGCAGGCAATGATTGGAAAAGACAACAACAAAAAGTTATTGATCACATCAAAGCGCAGGGCTATCATGTGACAGATGCAGACCCGACGGATAAAGAGAGGGCATTGTATGATAAAATTTGCATGGTAAAACGTGCCGATGGATACAACGCCCAAAAGACGCCCATGGACAATCCCATGGCACAGCAGATTGTTGCTGCAGTAGCGGCGGCGCTTCCTCAAAAACCAGTGCTGTTGCCAACCTTGGGCGGAAGTTTACCGCTTTTTATTTTTGAGCAAATGCTCAATACCAAGCCTGTTACCGTTCCTATGGCCAACCACGACAACAACCAACATGCGGAAAATGAAAATATTCGCATTCAAAACCTTTGGGATGGATTGGAAATGTTTGCCTCCATCATGATGATGAAAAAATGAGTGGAAGAAAAAAACTGATCGTCGTTGGAGGAGGGGCATCCGGATTTTTTTGTGCCGTAAATGCTGCCCGCTTGGATAGAAACCTTGATGTTGTTATCCTTGAAAAATCAACTAAACTACTGGCTAAAGTGCGCATCAGTGGTGGTGGCAGGTGCAATGTGACCCATGCATCTACCATGGTAGAAGATATGCTGGATGCGTATCCTCGGGGAAGAAATTTTATACGGAAATCTTTGCATCAGTTCTCTTCCAATGATACAGTCAATTGGTTTTCAGAAAGGGGTGTTTCGCTAAAAACGGAACTGGATGGCAGGATGTTTCCTGTTACTGATCAATCCCAAACCATCATCAATTGTCTGATGGCTGAAGCTGAGCAATACCATGTCAAAATAGTAATGCAGGCAGAGGTCGTTTCCATTCACAAAGACCAGGAAGTATTCACATTATCTGTACAGACTGCCAACCAAACATCCACGCTTGAAACTGCTGATTTTGTATGCATTGCCGCAGGTGGGCATCCTAAATTGTCTGGGTTTGATTGGTTGGAAAATACAGGTCATTCCATTGAAACTCCCGTACCCTCCTTGTTCACGTTCAATATCCCCGACAAACAATTGCACGCTTTGATGGGCGTTTCATCAAAGCATGCTGTAGTGAAAATCCCCTCCTTAAAGTTGCAGGAAACTGGACCGGTATTGATTACACATTGGGGGCTCAGTGGCCCTGCAGTGTTGAAGTTATCATCCAGGGCAGCAAGAGAGTTGAATGCTGCAGATTATGGATTTGAGGTAAGGCTTAATTGGGTGCCTGATTCGCATGAAAGCATGATGTTGGAAACATTGAAAAATAACAAGGCGATTGCACGCAACGCCATAGGATCAAAAAACAGTTTTGACCTCAGCGCAAGGCTATGGAATTATTTGCTGATAAAATCAGGCATCGATCCAGATAATATTTGGCCCAACATTCCTCAACAAGCCCTGGTAAACCTCTCCCGATCCCTGTGCAATGATCATTACATGGTAAGTGGAAAAACAACGTTTAAAGAAGAGTTTGTTACTGCTGGAGGCATCAAATTGGAAGAGATCAATCCCCTCACCATGGAAAGCAGAAAAATTGCCGGAATGTATGTGGCAGGAGAGGTGATGAATGTTGATGGCATTACCGGCGGCTATAACTTTCAACATGCATGGTCAAGCGGTTGGATTGCTGCCAACACCATCGCTTCAAAAACAAAATAAAAAAATGGAACATATGCCCACGCCATCCTCCAGAAGGAATTTTTTACGATCTGCAGCGGTACTTCCTTTTTTGTCTGCCATTGATCCTGTATTTGCATCCGAGGCCAGCAAATATGCCACAACAAATCATCCCAATGCCCTTGATTCAATGGTCAGTGATGAAGATTTTTGGGGATGGGTAAGAGCATCATACACGGTAAGCCCTAACATCATCAACTTGAACAACGGGGGAGTTGCCCCTCAGCCCAAGGTTGTGCAAGATGCACATATCCGGTATTACCAATATGCCAATGAAGCACCCTCATACTACATGTGGCAAATTCTCGACCAGGGCCGTGAACCCCTGCGGGAAAAACTCGCTGGGTTGGCGGGTTGTGACAAGGAAGAGATTGCCATCAACAGGAATGCTACTGAGGGCCTCAATACGGTTATATTTGGCCTCAATCTCAAAGCGGGAGATGAAGTTGTCCTCACAAGGCAAGATTATCCCAATATGATCAATGCATGGAAGCAAAGGGAAAAGCGTGATGGCATCAAATTGGTCTGGGTAGACCTGCAACTTCCCATGGAAAATGAGGATGAAATTACTGATTGCTATACCAAAGCCTTTACCTCCAAGACAAAGGTTGTGATGGTGACCCACCTGATCAACTGGTGTGGCCAGATCATGCCGGTTAGAAAAATTGCAGATGCTGCCCATGCCACGGGTATAGAAGTGATTGCAGATGGCGCGCATACTTTTGCCCATTTTGATTTCAAGATTCCAGATCTCGGGTGCGATTATTTTGCCACTTCACTCCACAAATGGTTGAGCGCTCCATTTGGCTCTGGCATGCTTTACATCAAAAAAGACAAGATCAAGAATGTATGGGCTTTACTCTCCAACAATGAGCCGGATGGCATGGATATTAGAAAATTCGAATCGCTGGGGACCCGTTCCTTTGCTTCTGAGATGGCCATTGGCGCTGCTGTTGATTTTCATGAAGTGATGGGCAGCAAACGCAAAGAAACCAGGTTGAGGCAGCTCAAAGACCATTGGGTCAACCAGGTCAAGGATCTTCCTAAGGTTTCCTTTAACCAACCCAAGTCCAAACATCTTTCCTGCGCCATTGCGAGCATCGCCATTGAAGGCAAGAAACCGGAAGAGGTTGCGGGGGAATTGTTCACCAAACACAAGATCCATACGGTTGCCATCAACTGGGAAAACATCCACGGCGTAAGGGTTACACCCAATGTGTATACCTCTCTGAAAGACCTGGACAAGCTTGCTGAGGCCATCAGGAAGATCGCTAAGGGTTAAAACCAATAAAAATCCCCTTTTTTGACCAGATTGCTTGAAAAAATAGGCCAAAAAATAGGGTTTTTTTCTGTCTGAATCAGTATTTCAATTACCTTTGCCATCCCCAAATCAGGCTGACAAAACAGCCTGAAATCCAAACAAAAGGAGGAAATTAATAGTGGAAGAAAACAACACACTAGCAAATCCGTCAACAGTCTCCGCACACGATGATTTCGATTGGAGCATTGACAAGCGCAACGTTGCCCGTTACAACAACGAGGAGCAACTCAAGTATGATGCCGTTTATGAGGGCACATTCAAACAAATCACTGATGGTGAAATGGTTCAAGGTACCGTAGTGGGCCTTACCAAAACCGACGTGGTGATCAACATTGGTTTCAAAAGTGATGGTCTTGTTTCGTTGAACGAATTCAGGGACCTTCATGGATTGAAGTCCGGTGATGTAGTAGAAGTAATGGTTGTTGAAAAGGAAGACAGGGAAGGCCACCTGCACCTCAGCCGCAAGCAAGCCCGTATCACACGTGCTTGGGAGCGTATCGTTGAGATGCATAAGTCAGGTGAAGTCGTTTCTGGCTTTGTTACCAGCAAAACCAAAGGTGGTCTTATCGTTGACATCATGGGAATGGAAACCTTCCTCCCAGGATCACAAATCGACGTTAAACCCGTTACAGACTACGATCAGTTTGTTGGCAAAACAATGGAATTCAAAGTGGTTAAGATCAACGAGACCATCAAGAATGCAGTTGTTTCCCACAAGGCACTTATCGAAAGCGATATCGAAGCACAGCGTGCTGAGATCATGGGTAAACTTGAAAAAGGTCAGGTTCTTGAAGGAACCATCAAAAACATCACTGATTTCGGAGCATTCCTGGATCTTGGTGGCGTAGATGGTCTTCTCTATATCACAGACATCAGCTGGGGACGTATCAACCATCCTTCTGAAGTGCTCAAGCTTGATCAGAAACTCAATGTCGTTGTCCTCGACTTCGATGATGAGAAGCGCAGGATCAGCCTTGGTCTTAAGCAATTGACTCCACATCCTTGGGATACACTTTCAACAGAAATTGTTGAAGGTGCAAATGTTAAGGGCAGGGTAGTCAACATCGAAGATTATGGTGCATTCCTTGAAATCACTCCTGGTGTTGAAGGACTTGTTCACGTAAGCGAGATCACTTGGGCAAACACACCTGTGAATGCAAAAGAGTTCTTCAAGCTGGGTGATGAGTACGAAGCAAAAGTGGTGACACTTGACAAGGACAGCAGAAAGATGAGTCTTTCTATCAAACAACTTACATCAGATCCTTGGAACATCATCGAGGATAAATATCCTGTGGCCAGCCGTCATACAGGCCTTGTTAAAAACATCACGCCGTATGGTGTGTTCGTTGAACTTGAGCCAGGCATTGGTGGCATGATCCACATCAGCGATCTCAGCTGGTTGAAGCGTTACAATCATCCTACAGAGTTCACCAAATCAGGAAGTCAGATTGACATCATGATCTTGAACATCGACAAGGAAAACAGGAAGCTTCAACTTGGACACAAACAACTCGAGGAAGATCCTTGGAATGCCCTTCAAGAAACCTTTGCCATCGGTTCCACACACGAAGGAACTGTTGTTAAAAAGGATGATAAAGGTGCTGTAGTACAGCTCCCTTACGGTCTTGAAGGATTTGCCCCTGCACGTCATCTTGCAAAAGAGGATGGTAAAACAGTTGGCGCTGATGAAACTGCCCAGTTCGTAGTGATCGAGTTTGATCGCAACGAAAAGAGGATTGTGTTGAGTCATGCACGCATCTGGGAACAGGTTGCAGCTGATGAGAAAGAAGCAGTTGTCAAGGAAAAGAAAGCCGATGCAGCAAAAACCAAAAAAGCTGTTAAGGACATTCAGAACAAGGTTGAGAAATCAACATTGGGCGACCTTGGTGTTCTCGCTGAACTCAAGAAGAAAATGGAAGGCGGAGAATAAGGAAACTTATTATCCACTGACATCAAACAATAAGGGTCCTGTGCAATTGCACAGGACTTTTTTTATGCTAACAATGCATTGAAATCTTGTGCGGTGAGTGAGCGCAATGAGTTGAGCCTGAGGTCTGCAATGTTCCAGCGTTCCTGGTGGTACTGGTCAGGATGAGGGACTACAATGCATTTCATCCTTGCCGCTTTCGCCGCAATCATACCATTGAAAGAATCTTCAAAGCAGATGCAGGCAGGAGGGGGGCTCCCCAGTTCAATGGCACAGTTGATGAATACCTGCGGGTTGGGTTTCCCAAAGGGTAAAAACTCAGCAGAACAAATGGCTGAAAAATACTGTTGCATATCGATTTTATCAAGAACGGCATTGATCAGTGCCAGGGGAGAAGAACTGGCAAGCCCCACTTTGAGAGAAGATTGTTTGACCAACTCCATCGCTTCAGCAACCCCTTCCATCATCGATCCGTGGTCCATTACTTTGGCGATCACAAGATCTGTAATTTCTTTTTCAGCAGATGGAATGTGGGCTTGGTCAATTTCAAAGACATCAAACCAATGCTGCAGGAATTCTTTTGTTCGAAGGCCGGTTGTCTCAACATATTGTTCTTCACCAATGGTCATGCCAAATTTCATCAGGCATTCTTGCGCCGCTTCATACCAGAGCGGTTCTGAATTGATCAGCAATCCATCCATATCGAAGATGGCTGTGGTTGTTTTCATGCACAATTGATTTTCAATAAAATTACCTTTTTAACTGCTTAATAGGATGAACAAATGAAAAGATCAAATCTTCACAGATTGATAGGCGTAATTGAATAATTCTTATCTTGAATATTCAATTATGATTGATAAACTTAAGGATGTCAAGTTGGTGAGGAAGTTGGTGTATGCCTTCGTAGGAATATTCACTTATCCTGGTCTTGCTATCGTCAATAAACTCAAGATCAGTGGCACGGAAAACATAGAGGCACTTCCCAAACAAAATGTATTGTTTGTAAGCAACCATCAAACTTATTTTGCTGACGTGATTGCTTTCCTCCACATCTTTTGCGCTGTAAAGTGGGGCAGGAAAAACAGGCTTGGTCTTCCTTTTTATTTTCTCAATCCATTTGTAGATGTTAACATAGTCGCTGCAGAAGAGACCATGAAAGACAACCTGCTCACCAGGCTATTTACATTGGCAGGTGCCATTACAATCAAAAGGACCTGGAGGGCTGCTGGAAAAGATGTCAAGCGGGAGGTGGATACAAATGATTCTTCCAAAATCAATGAGGCACTGGCCAAACGGTGGGTCATTACTTTCCCTCAGGGCACAACCAAACCTTTTGCTCCCGGCAGAAAGGGTACTGCGCATATCATCAAAACAATGAAACCAGTTGTGGTTCCCGTGGTTATCAATGGTTTCTGGAGGGCCTTCAACCGCAAGGGGTTGAGGTTCAAAAAAAAGGGCACCCTGCTATCTGTTAATTTCAAAGAACCGCTGCAGATCAATTACGAACAATCTGTAGAAGAGATTCTTGAACAGATCATGGATGCCATAGAGCAGAGCAAACAATTCATGCTGAAAGGGAAACACCACCACGAGATTTCTCCTGCCTGATGCTTTAATTTGTGAACAGGGCTTTCAGTTCGGTTGCGTCCTCTGCTTTCATTTTTTTTGCAAGCACGAGCCTCAGTTGTCTTCTTCTCAGCGCCCCATCATAAACTTTAATTTCATCCTCTGTTTCAGGAGTCAGTTCAGGAACCATTCTTGGTTTTCCATTGGGGTCAAGTGCTACAAAAGTCAAATATGCTTCATTGCTTTTGTATTTGTACTGCTGGGTAAGGTCTTCTCCCCATACGGTGATATGGACTTCCATGGATGATTTGAATGCCCTTGATACCTGTGCTTCAATATGCACTACCTGTCCAAGTTTTATGGGGGCATCAAAGGATATATTGTCTACGGAAACGGTTACGCATGGCGCATTGCAATGTCTCCAGGCAGCCATTGCCGCTGCAGTATCCATCCAGTACATCAGCCTGCCTCCCATGAGGTTGCCATAAAAATTGGTGTCATTGGGAAATACCAATTCTGTCATGATTACATTTGATTCGGACGCTTTTTTCGGTTTCATTTTTGCGCGGTTTAAATGATTGTTTTTTCAGCCCCATGTAGGAATGCCGGTAAAATATCAGCACCAATACCTGGAAGTTCATCCAATTCAAGGAAATAGTTGTTGTAGCGTGCTCCATTGGTTACGGGATCGGCAAGATGGCCCAGCAGGCAAGTATCAAGATCGTAGAACTGGATGTTCTCATGTGCCATGGCCAGGTGCACTTTTGCTGTAAGTGCCAGGCGGCTTTCCACCATGCCGCCAAGCATGCAGGGAATACTGTGTGCAGCAGCGGTGTCAGCAATCTTGATGGCTTCAAGGATGCCACCTGATTTTGCCAGTTTGATGTTGATATAACTGCAGCTGTCAGTAGAGATGAGTCTTTCTGCATCAAAATGATTGAATACACTTTCATCTGCCATGATGGGAATGGCCACATTTTTTTTCAATGCAGGCAGCAAGGGGTCAAGATGGTGGTGCATGGGTTGTTCACAAAACGCAATGTTGAATGGCTCGATGGCTTGAAGTGTTTGCAATGCCGTTGCGTAGTCCCAGCCCTGGTTGGCATCAACACGGAGCTGTATGTCAGGGCCAACTGCTGTCCTGATTTTTTGGATCCGCTCAACATCTTCCTTGCCATTTTTACCAAGTTTTACCTTGATGATGCGCACACCTTGTTCAACAAAAGCTATGGCCTTCTCTGCCATTCTTTCCGGGCTGCTGATGCCAATGGTGAGGTCTGTTTGAATCTTCTTTTTTTGACCTCCAAGGAACTTATACAATGGCATGTTCAGTGCCTTTGCGGAGATGTCGTGGAGTGCCATGTCAAAAGCACTTTTGATGGTGCTGTTGAAAGCAATGTGCGCATGCAACTCATTCATTCTTTCTTCAATGGCACAAGGATTTTTTTCTTTTATGATGCTTGCGAGTTCTCTTCCTACATGAAAACAACTGTCTTGGGTTTCTCCCACCAGCATCGGGAATGGGCTGCACTCGCCAACACCGAAAATGTCACTATCAGTATTGATTTTTATGTAGATATTCTTGGCCGCATAGCAGGTTTCTGTTGCAATCACAAATGGCTCCATTGGGATGGTCAGCCTGCTGATTTCAATTGAACTGATCTTCATGGCGCTGGGGGTATAGTGTTCTGATGTTTAGGTCCTTTCATTTTCAAAGGTAAAGGTTCCCATGCTTACCAATGTCATTAAACATATTAAACAAAATCAATTCTCTAATGTTGTATTTTAAATCGATGTATGGAAAAGCTCAATGGTAAAAAGGTTGTTGTTGCAGGCGCTACAGGTGGAATTGGATCCAGTTTGGTAAAGCTGCTGATTCAAAGTGGTGCAGAAGTTTTTATCACAGGAAGAAACAATGAAAAGTTGTCCAACATCGCTGCAACACATGGGATTCCCTCTTCTCATTTTTTGGCAGTCGACATCAGTGATGGAACCCAGATGGGATTATTGGCTGACACTGTATTGCATCAACTCGGAACGCCTGATATCCTGATCAATGTTGCGGGAATAGGCATCATCAAACCAATGGAGCAATTGTCTTTGGAAGATTTTTCAAAGTCCATTCAAACCAATCTGGTAGGCGCATTTCTTTTTGTGAAATCGTTTCTGCCGGCCATGAAGGAAGCAAAAAAAGGATTGATCATCAATATTCCCGGGGTGCTGGGGAAAGTGCCTATGGCCGGTGCGGCTGCCTATTCTGCCAGCAAATACGGCATTGTGGGAATGATGCAAAGCATCAGGGAAGAGTTGAAAAGAACCGAGATAAGGATTACCAACCTGTTTTTGGGTGGCGTTGATTCTCCTTTTTGGGATGAAATCGACCTGAGGGTACAGAAGGATAAAATGATCCGTGAAGAAGAAGCGGCAAGGTCAATTTGGTTCCTGTGCCAACAGCCTGCAAGCGGTGTTGTCAGTGAAATGGTCTTACAGCCATTTAATCACCAGGCCATCTAAAGCATGGTTCCTTTCAGAAAATAGTAGGCGCAGTTGAAGTAAATGATGACGCCCGTAACGTCTACCAGGGTGGCAACAAAAGGAGCGGAGGAAACGGCAGGGTCAGCCCCCAACCTTTTGAGGACGATGGGTAGCATAGATCCTGAAATGGTACCAAACATGACCACTCCGATCAGGGAAACGCCAACGACCATGGCCACCAGAAAATAATGTGCCCCATATACTTCAGGGAATATTTGGGACCATACCATCACCCTGGAAAAACCGATAATACCCAGAACAGTGCCCAGCATGATGCCAGAGACAATTTCCCTGCGCATGACCTTCCACCAATCTGCCAGGGTAACTTCACCAACGGTAAGTGCCTGTATGATCAGGGAGGATGCTTGAGAGCCAGTATTTCCTCCACTTGAAATGATCAGGGGAATGAATAGAGAAAGAATCAGGGCCTGATCCAGCGCATGCTCATAGCTGGCCATTGCAGTGGCGGTAAGCATTTCGCCCAGAAAGAGGACGATCAGCCAGCCTACCCTTTTTTTGAACAGTTTAAATATTGAGATTTCAAGGTAAGGCTCTTCAAGGGCCTCGGTACCTCCCATTTTCTGCATGTCTTCACTGAATTCCTCATTGGCAACCCAGAGCACGTCATCAATGGTCACAATACCCAGCAGGATATTGTTGTTGTCCACAACCGGCAGCGCCACCCTGTTGTTCATCTTGAAGACCTGGTTGGCCTTTTCCTGATCGTCATATACATTGAGTTCTATATACCTGCCATCCGTCAGTTCGCTCACCAGTCTCTCAGGGGGAGACAATAAAAATTCTTTTATCCTGACGTCATCCAGGAGTTGACCCTGGTCATTGATCACATAAATCACATCAATGGTTTCAGACTCTTGTCCTACTTCCCTGATGTATTCCAATACCTCTGAAATGGTCCAGTCTGACTGGACGGCAATATAATCTGGGGTCATCAGACGCCCAACGCTTCCTTCAGGATAGCCCAGCAAGGAAAGGGTGATTTTTCTTTCTTCAGGATTGAGCAGTTTGATCAGTTCCCTTACAGCATTGGTGGACAACTCCTCCAGAAACGATGTACGGTCATCCGCAGGGAGTTCATTGAGCAAAGCAGCTGTTTTCAGGGGTGGCAACTCCTGAATAATGTCTTTTTGGACACCCAGTTCAATGATCTTGAAAGTACTCGCCGCCCTGTGAATGGACAATTCAGCCATGATTTCGGTGGCATGTTCCTTGTTGTCTTCAATGAGTTGACCAACATCGCTGATGTTCAGTTCATTCAAGAATTCGGGCATGTGCATGGCATTTTCCTCCTGTAGGAAAAATTCAAACTGCTCTTGAAGATCCATATTGGTATCGATCTGAATCATGCCTGACTGCTGGTTTCTGCGAAATTAATCATAGTTTTTAAGCCTGCAATATTAACTTCGATACGAGGGCAATTGGTTTTAGCCATGCAAGAATGGATAAGACATACAATATTGTACATTTGTAATCAATCAATTGAGGTGCGGATGATTGTTTTTTTGATAGGGTTTATGGGTTCTGGCAAGTCCTTTTACGCAAAAGGTCTGTCGGAGTATCTTCATGTTCCTTTTGTTGACCTTGACCAATTTATTGAGGAGGAGCAAGCCATTTCCATCAGTGAAATCTTTGAAAAAATGGGTGAATCGGCATTTCGAACCATTGAATCAATAGCCATTAAGCAGGTTTATAAAGATTTAGTGGACAGAACTACAGAAACCCAACAAAAAAATGATATTTTAGGAGTAATCTCTTGTGGTGGTGGAACGCCCTGTTTCAATGGGAACATGGATTGGATGAACGAGCATGGATTGACAGTTTGGATCAATCCAGCTGAAGAAATCATTTGGGAGCGGTTGATCAAGGAGCCCAAAACCAGGCCTTTGGTGGCCAGTCTTACTGAAGATGCATTGAAGGAATTTATTCATCAAAAGTTGCTGGAGCGAAAACCATACTATGAAAAAGCCCAATCTGTCATAAACCAACCAGATGTAACGATTTCTGAATTTGTAAACATCATCCAAAATGCAAAGAACCTTTTTTAGAACTGCCGCGATAATTGCCATGATTTCAGTCATGCTAGGAGCCTTTGGAGCCCATGCACTGAAAGAACATCTTACTGAACAGGCGTTGGCCAGTTTTCAGACGGCTACCACTTATATGATGAGCCATGCTGTTGCACTCTTTATCGTTGGAATGATGTACCGTCATTACAAGAAGAAAGCAATGGTTTGGTCTGGTAATTTTTTTGTGATGGGTATTATCATGTTCTCGGGATCAATTTATTTGAGGATTGCCCTAAGTTATCTGGGCTATGATAAACTTACCATTGTCAATATCATTACTCCTGTTGGTGGGGTGTTTTTCATCCTGGGTTGGCTGATGTTGTTCGTGTCCATCCCTCCCAGGGAACACCATGAAAAGTCGGCACAATCAGATGACTAAAATATAATGTATTTTTGGGGTGACCAATGCAATGTCTCAATTCAAACCGCTCAAAACCAAATGGGTAACCGCTTAAGAACCCCAAAAAATACTGCTGATCCCGAGGTCCTGAAAGAGGAGAAGGAGGAAACAGTTGAAATACGATCTCTCGTGCGTGATGAGAGGACCCACAAAATCCTGGGCTCTGCCCTGTTATTCTTTGGTTTGTTTCTTTTTGTTGCATTTACCTCTTATTTGTTCACATGGATGGAGGATCAGGATAAGGTGAGGGACATGGGGGCCAAAATCCTGATGCCCAATGAACTGGAGATCAACAATCAGTTGGGTAGCCTGGGTGCTTATACCGCCTTTGTATTTTTTGAGTATGGCTTTGGCTTGGCATCCTATCTGTTTTGCTCCCTCTTTTTCGTTTTGGGTATAAACCTGTTGTTTGATAAACCCATGTTTTCTGTTACAAGAAACCTACGTTACCTTGTAACAGGGTTAATCATTGGCAGCGTCAGCGCTGCATTTTTCACCCCAAGAACTGCCTTCAATTGGGGTGGGGCATTGGGCAAGTATGCTGCCGGATGGCTTACCGCAGTAATCGGATGGGCCGGAACATTTGCTTTGATTTCACTTTCTCTTTTTTCGTACGTCATTTGGCGGTTCAATCCCATTTTTAAATGGCCGGTTTTTTCTCCCAAATTAAATAAGGATACGCAGGATATGTCAATGGATGGTTTGACAAGCCCACCGATTGTTGAACCTGAGATAATACAGCCAAGGCTTGATTTGACCGAGGGAAATACCCTTAAGCCTCAACAAGCACTTTTGCCATTGACAGAACGCCCAACTGAAACAAATCCTTTGGAACTTGTTGAAAAACAAGCAGATGATATTGCACCGGCCATCGCAGTACCCGAAGATCTTCCCTGGGAAGCTGATGCCATCGAAGAGGAGGCAAGCACAGAAGAAGATCCTCCACTGGAGATCAAGCCTGTTCACGTGGAAAAGCAAGTTTCGCCCAAGGCAGCTGCTGTATTGGCATCACCCCGTTATGACCCGATTGCAGACCTGAAAGGGTACAAGTTCCCCTCGCTGGACCTTTTGGCCCAGCATACTGGCGAAAAGATCGTCATGGACCAGCATGAACTGGAGGCCAACAAGACCCAGATCATGAGTACCCTTCGGAACTATGACATTGAAATCCAGAAAATTTTCGCAACCGTTGGGCCGACAGTAACCTTGTATGAAATTGTTCCAGCGGCTGGGGTAAGAATTTCCCGCATCAAGAACCTGGAAGATGATATTGCGTTGAGCCTTTCGGCCTTGGGCATCCGCATCATTGCCCCAATTCCCGGTAAGGGAACCATTGGTATTGAAGTTCCCAATGTAAAGAAAAGCATTGTGGGGATGCGATCACTGCTGGCCTCCGATAAGTTCCAGAAAAACGACTATGCATTGCCCATTGCATTGGGTAAAAAAATTGACAACGAGAATTTCATTGTTGACCTTGCAACAATGCCACATCTTTTGATGGCAGGTGCCACTGGGCAAGGTAAATCGGTGGGATTGAATGCCATTCTTGTTTCACTCTTGTATAAAAAACATCCATCACAACTGAAATTTGTGCTGGTTGATCCTAAAAAAGTGGAGCTGAGCATTTACAGAACAATAGAAAAACATTTCCTTGCCAAGCTGCCAGGGGAGGATGATGCCATCATTACCGATACCCGAAAAGTGGTCAATACCCTCAATGCACTTTGTATTGAAATGGATGAAAGGTATGATTTGTTGAAAGAGGCTGGTTGCAGAAACATCCGGGAATACAATGAAAAATTTGCCTCCAGAAAGCTCAATCCAGAAAAAGGACATAAATTTCTTCCCTTCATTGTATTGGTCATTGATGAGTTTGCAGACCTGATCATGACTGCCGGCAAAGAGATTGAAACACCTATTGCCCGACTTGCCCAGTTGGCAAGGGCTATCGGTATACACCTGATTGTGGCTACACAACGTCCATCAGTTAACATCATCACTGGAACAATCAAGGCCAATTTCCCTGCAAGGATTGCCTTTAAGGTATCTTCCAAGATTGACAGCAGAACCATTTTGGATGTTGGTGGAGCAGAGCAGTTGATCGGAAGGGGAGATATGCTGGTTTCTTATCAAGGTGAAGTGACAAGGGTTCAGTGTGTATTTGTTGACACACCTGAAGTGGAAAAGGTAGCTGATTTCATTGGAGGGCAACAGGGATATCCATCTGCTTTTGAGCTCCCTGAAGTGGTGGATGAAAAAGACATGGACGACCGGGAGGTTGATTTGCTCAGCCGGGATCCCTTGTTCAGCGAAGCCGCATCCTTGATCGTGCAAAGCGGAATGGGCTCTACTTCTCTGATCCAGCGCAGGTTAAAACTCGGATACAACCGTGCAGGCCGGCTGATGGATCAACTAGAAGCCGCCGGTGTGGTCGGGCCCAGCAAAGGAAGCAAGGTTCGGGAAGTACTTTTTAAAACTGAATATGAACTTGAACAGTTTTTAAAATCAATGGAATAGTCTTTTCTTTGCATCGGCTTTGGCCATTTGCCAGCCTCAACCAAACCACAACAATCATGTTCAATCGCATTTTGTCGATAGTATTCACACTGATGATTGCATGCCTTGCGGCAGCAGCACAGGCTCCTAAAGCAATGGGCAAAAGTGATCCTGAAGCCAAGAAAGTACTTGATGCCGTCAGTGCCAAGTTCAAGACGTTTAAAAGTGTAAAGGCTTCATTCGCATTGAAAATTGAAAATGCAGCAGGTAAAGTACAAGGTACCAAGGCTGGTACAGTCATGATGAAGGGGGTGAAATACAGGGTCTCCATTACTGGTCAGGAAATCTTTTGTGATGGGGCCAACATCTGGACCTATGATATGGCAGCCAACGAGGTTCAGGTATCTGCCCTCGATAACAGCAGCGGATCCATCACTCCACAAAAATTGTTCACCAATTTTTATGACAAGGATTTTCTTTTCATGCTCAACCCTGATGTGACAAGAGCTGGCAAGACCTACCAGGTTGTAGAATTGACCCCTGTTGACAAGACAAAGCCATTTTTCAAGGTAGTCATTGAAGTAGACAAAGCCAGCAAGGTGATCATGTCAACCAGGGTATTTGAAAAGAACGGGAACCGGTATCTTTATGCC